>Ga0326726_10000989_pt1 | contig 26418 bp, 21 predicted proteins | sample MHFenrmetagenome_2_FD_207603 | JGI IMG/M metagenome (GOLD analysis project Ga0326726, IMG submission 207603) | Lab enriched peat soil microbial communities from Michigan Hollow, Ithaca, NY, United States - MHF15MN | ecosystem: Environmental > Terrestrial > Soil > Wetlands > Peat | place: USA... | reverse complement strand
ACGTGAGAAGAATCTCCTCCACCTTCGTTCCCGCGACCCTCAGGGCGATGTTGTCGATGAGGCGCGTTCCGCCGATTCTCCCCGCGCACGCGATGAGCACGACCCCTTCGATTCTCTCGACTGCCCCGAGTGTGCCGCCATCGACGACGGATGCGTACTCGACCTCGAACCCTCCCTCACCCATCAGCCGGGAGACTTCCGCGGCGATCGCCACGGGGTCCCGGTCCCCCGCTTCGATGCGCTCCTTGGCGGCTCTGAGCGACCGGTACATCGCGGGGGCGCTCGCGCGCGAGGAACGGTCGAGGTAGACGTTCCGCGAGCTCATCGCGAGGCCGTCAGCCTCCCGGATCGTCGGACCGAGCACGATCCGCACGGGGAAATCCAGATCAGCGGCCATACGCTGGATGATGACCGCTTGCTGGGCGTCCTTCTGCCCGAAATACGCCTCGTCCGGCCGGACGATATTGAACAGCTTCGCGACGATGAGCGCGACTCCGTTGAAATGGCTGCTCCGCGAGGCTCCGCACAGAACGTCCGAGAGCCCTTCGACTGAAACCCGCGTCCGGTCGGCCCGTGAATAGAGGTCCTGATCGCCGGGATGAAAGAGCACGTCGCATTCGAGACTCTCGAGGAGACGGCGATCGTCGTCAAAGCTGCGTGGGTAGCGTCCCAGATCCTCGGACGGGCCGAACTGCTTCGGATTCACGAAGAGCGAGACGACCACAAAGCCGCTCCGCGAGCGCGAGAGACGAACGAGACTCGCGTGCCCCTCGTGCAGAGCCCCCATTGTGGGAACGAGACCGACGGACACGTCGTCCCGTCTCAAGCGGTCTATGATCTTCCGAACTTCTCGAGGCGCCTTGACGATCTTCATGTCCCGGGGGTCCGATCCTTCTTGCGGCCAGCCGCGTCGTAGCTATGCTCCATCCCGGGGAATCGCCCTTCCTTCACTTCGAGCACGTAGCTGGAGATCGCCTCTCTCATCCTGAGCCCGAGCTCCTCGTATTTCTTCACGAAGCGCGGGAGGGGCTTCTCGTGGATGCCGAGCATGTCCTGAAGGACGAGGATCTGCCCCGAGCAACGGGGCCCCGCACCGATGCCGATCGTCGGGATAGAGACCGCCTCGGTTATCCTGCCCGCGAGCTGCCATGGAATTCCCTCGAGGACGATCGCAAAGCAGCCGGCCCGCTCGAGCGCCTTCGCGTCGCTCACGAGCCCGTCCGCGGACTCGCTGTCCTTTCCCTGGACCCGGTAGCCGCCGAGCTGATGCAGCGATTGCGGTGTGAGGCCGAGGTGCCCGACGACGGGGATCGACGCGTGCACGATCGCCTCGATGACGGGGACGTAGCGCTCTCCCCCTTCGAGCTTCACGGATTCCGCGCCCCCCTCCTTGACGAGCCTGCCGGCGTTGCGAACGGCGTCCTCAACGCTCGCCTGGTACGACATGAACGGCATATCGGCGGCCAGGAGCGCCCGCGGACGCGCCCTCGCGACAGCCTTGCAGTGATGGATGATCTCCTCCATAGTGACCGGAAGAGTGTTCTCGAACCCCAAAACGACCATCCCGAGGGAATCGCCGACAAGGATCATGTCGACTCCCGATTCGTCGACGATTCGCGTGGAGAGATAGTCGTAGGCAGTCAGGGCGACGATCTTCTCTCCGCGCACGCGCATCTCAAGAATCGTTGCCTTGGTCACCTTGTCTCTCATAGTCCCGGCTCCCATGAGGGCACGTAGAATCGCGTGCCCGTGAACTTCTCCGTTATCCGTCCGAAGAGATCCTCGAGGTGCTCGCCGCCGGTTGCGAAATCGAGCCGGTCCGTATTGACGATCAGGAGCGGCGAATCCTCGTAATGGAAGAAGAAGTGATTGAAAGCATCGTTCAGCGCGCCGAGGTACTCCTCGGTAATGCCCTTCTCGAAGCTCCTCCCGCGTCTCCGGATCCGGTCATGGAGCACCCCGGGAGAGGCTTGGAGATAGATGACGAGGTCGGGTGTGGCGATCTTTCCCCGTAGCTGCTCGAGGAGCCTGTTGTAGAGCACGAGCTCGTCGTCCTCGAGGACGACGTTGGCGAAGATGCTGTCCTTGGCGAAAAGGTAATCAGCCACGATGAGCTCGGAGAAGAGATCCCGCTGGGCGATTTCGGTCTGCTGGCGGTATCGGTTCAGGAGGAAGAAGAGCTGGGCCTGAAACGCGTATGCCTTCGTATCCTGATAGAATTTCGATATGAAGGGGTTGCCATCCACCTCCTCCTGGAAGATCGCGCCCCCCGCCTCTCCGGCAATGAGCTTCGAGAGCGTCGTCTTGCCGGCCCCGATGTTCCCCTCGATGGCGATGTAGCGCACCCCGTTCGCGAGCAACCGGTTTCTGAGATCCTTCATGCCCCAACAGTATTGAAAAACAACCCGGCTGTCAACATCATTCCAACTATTTTGTTTTCAAGAAGTTCAACGGATCCATCGTCCCGAGACCCTCCGCACGGAGCCCTCTGCCTCGCACCTCCGATAGATCTCGGCGATCGAGCGTCCCGTCGGCGGAACGGTCGCGTCAGGGCAAATCTCCATGAGCGGTACGAGGACGAAAAGACGCTCCTCGAACCGCGGGTGCGGGATCGTGAGGGCGCGTTCCCGGATGACCTCGTCCCCGTAGAGAATGACGTCGATGTCGAGGGGGCGGTCGCCCGAGGCGCTCGCCACGGCGGATCTCCCGCGCGCGCGCTCAATCCCGCGGCAGGAGGCGAGCAGCTCCCGCGCCGAAAGGCCGCAGCTCGCGATACACGCCGCGTTGATGAAGCTCTTGTCCGTCGAGATGCCCACGGGAGAGGTTTCGTAGAGTGAACTCAACGCGACGATCCTCAGATCTCCGATCCGGTCGAGCATCGAGACTCCCGCGAGGACATGCTCCTCGCGCGCCCCGAGATTCGAGCCGAGGGACAGGACGACCGTCGTGTCAGGCGCCCTCCGCCCTGCGTTCAACGACCACCTCGACGTGTGAAAGGGTGCTGGGGAACGGCAGCGTCAGCTTTCGAATCGTCGTCTTGACCGATTTCACGACGGGAAATCCGTCGAGAATCGCGCGGCAGATCGCGTCGGCCAGCGTTTCGAGAAGATTGAAGCGGTTGCCTTCGACCGTCTCCATGACCGTCGCGTAAACGCGTTCGTAGTTCACGGTGTCCTCGAGGGCGTCCGTCATGCACGCCTTCGTGAAATCGTGGTGAAATTCGACGTCGAGCTCCAGCCTCTGTCCGATCTCGCGCTCCATCGGAGAGACGCCGTAGTAGCCGAACACCGTGATCCCCCTGAGAACGATCTTCTCCTCGAGCACGACATCCTCCTTACCATGCCGCGATACGCGCGCGCAGCGCTTCGATCCTTCGTCCCGCCTCGCGGACCGTCTCCGTAGCGGCCGTTATCGACAGCCGGAAGTAGCCCTCCCCGTTCGCGCCGAAGCCGACCCCGGGGGTCGCGACGATCCCACATTCCTCGAGGAGGAACCTGCAGAACTCCATGGAGCTCGCGCCCCGCGGCGTTCGTATCCAGAAATAGAACGTCGCGGACGGAACGGCGAACGAGAGCCCCGCACGCCCGAGGTGCGCCGAGAGCGCGTCGCGGCGCTCGCGGTAGACGGCGCGGATCCCGGGCATGATAGCGTCGTAATGGCGCTCCATCGTGTCGGCGACCGCCTCCTGGATCGCGCCGAAGACGCCCGAGTCGATATTGTTCTTGAGCTGCGAGAGGGCCGCGATGATCTCGCTCGATCCCAGGGCGAAACCGATTCTCCATCCGGTGACCGAGAAGGTTTTCGAGAACGAGAAGAACTCGATATAGGGAAGACCCGCCTCGCGCGCGAGCGGAAAGACAGGAACGGTCGGCTCCTCGTACCACATCTCACTGTACGCCGCATCGCTCGCGAGCGTGATGCGGTGACGACGGCAGAACTCTATCGCCTCCAGCCAGAAGGCCCGATCGACGACCGCTGATGTCGGATTGTTGGGATAATTGAGGAACATGAGTCGCGCGGCGGAGAGATCACGGGACGCGAGCCCCTCGAAGCGCGGTCTGAAGCCGTTCGCACCGTCGAGCGGCATCGTGACGCACGAAGCGCCCGCGAATACCGCGGAGGAGTAGTACACGGGATACCCAGGATCGGGAATGAGGACCGAGTCTCCCGGATTCACGATCGCGAGCGGCAAATGCGCGATCGCTTCCTTACTCCCGATGGTAATGAGGACTTCGTCGCGGCTGATCGCGGCGCCGTGCCTCCGCAGCGCCCACGAGCGCACCGCGTCGATGAGTCGGATCAGCCCGCGGCCAGGGGGATAGCGATGATGCGCTGTATTGGATATCGTAGTGGCGAGCGCTTCGACGAGTTCAGGGGGGGCGCCGAGGTCGGGATCGCCGATTCCGAGATCGAGAACGCTCCGCCCGCTTCGAAGGAACGACTCCTTGAGCTTATCGATTTCGACAAAAAGATACGGCGGAAGCTGCTCGAGCCGCTTGGATCGCATTGAAACGGACCCCAGCCCGGATCGCGGGTGTGAATCAATGAGTATAGTAGAGCACCACGCTGCCGCCCCCCGTAGAGAGCGGAACCGGAGCGTACATGCCGCTTTGAGATTCAGCTTCGAATATGGCCCGCCACCATCTGTAGTCCACCGTCGGCTCCGTCGTCATAGCGGGTTTGATTTGCGGCGTGGCGTAGTACCATCTGTGATCGTTCACCGAATAGATGACGAGCGCGGAGAACGACTCCGTGGGCGAGGCGCCCTTGCGCACCACCCTGAACCCGACCCTCTTATCGCTCGTCCCGGGCGACCAGTTGACGCCGATCACGCCATCGCTCGCGCGTTCCTTGACGAAGATCGTATCCGGCACGCCGCCGGGCGTCGCGATGATGACCCCCGCGTCGTTGACGGCCGCGATCTGTCCGCTCGCGTCCCATACAAATTCGTCCAGTTTTCCAACGTTCGAGACGATCTCGGCGGTTGAATCGTCATAATCGAAGAGACAGAAGTCTCTGGCGTCGTCGATGAATCCAAGCTGCGTCGGAATATGGGGATTCCACTGAAACACCGTCTTCTCAGAAATATCGATCTCGGCGTGGAAGAAGATACCGTGGCGTTGCCCCTCCCGGATCGCCCGGCGCTGCTCGATGACCGGTTCCGTGCCGTCCATCGGGATAACGCAGGGCTCGAAGGTCTCCGTCGTATCGGTGAAGTAGATGATCGTGCCGTCATCGGGGGCGAACAAGGGCCTGATATTCTCATAGTACTTGTAGGACCACTCCCCGTTCAGGAATACAGAATCCCTCGAAACGGTCAGAGTCCTCAGCGGTCCCGTGCCGGCCCTGAACCGCACATTGAACAGATCCTGCGAACCGTCGTCGGCGGGTCCCACCTTGTTGTACTGCCATGCGTACATCCCGAGATTCGAAGAAGGGCTCACGTAACGGTTCTGGTTCCTGCGGAAAAAGGTGCCTCCCGCCTCGTTATTCGAGATGGTTTTCTTCGGGCCCACGAGATACGGGAAAAAGTACGCGTTCATCGGCTGCTGCCGGATGTACTCGGTCCCGTCCGTGATCGATGAGGTGACGATGCCGTCAGGGAAGAACTCGAACTCGAAGCCGCCGGTGATTGACGGCACCGCGAGATTGTCGATCGGAGTCGGAGGAAGCTCCAGATGATAGGCATGGTAGCCCAAGAAGCTATTGTCCGACAGACTCTTGGTCGTGCCGACGTAGTAGAGCTCGCCCTCCACGATATGGGGATAGAATGCATACCGGAGACCGTTGTTGATCACATCGACGTTCCTCACCATGACGTACTTGCTCATCGTATCGACATCGGACCCCACGGCTGCGCGCAAGAAGATCCGGTAGATTCCCGGATCCGAAGGGGCCTCCCACTTGACCGAGATAGCGCCGTTCTCGACGAGCGTTCCCGCCTGAGCCTGCCACTGGTACGTCGGATTGTCGCCGGTCCCGCTGACCTGGGCAGTCAACTGTGTCGTATCGCCGGGCGCCGGCGCGAGCGGATTGCAAATGATCGCAGTCAGGTCGAGAGCGGCCGGCGGCGGCGGTTTCACCCCATCACCATTCTTGCTGCAGCCGAGCCAGAACGTCGAGGAGACGATGATGACGAGAACCAACGCCGGCAACAATCTGTAGAAGCGATTCAACTCGAAACCTCCCGATTCATAGAGGGAGACAACCCGTCCCGTAATCCGGAAGCATGGCGAGGCCATGCGAGAGTTTATGTTCGTACTAAAAATATGAGGGCGTAACGTGAAATTCAAGCGAATTTTACATGGAACACACGCTCCCCCGAGTGCGCACGGAGACGAAACGAAAAAACGGGCGCTCCGGAACCGCACCCGGAGCGCCCGTTCGAATCCGAAAACCCTGGATTCTAGTACATATCCGGTCCCATGCCGCCCGGCATGCCGCCCGACATTTCCTTCTTCTCGGGAATGTCGGTTATGCACACCTCGGTCGTGAGGATGAGCGCGGCCACGCTCGCCGCGTTCTGGAGCGCGGAGCGGGCGACCTTCGTCGGATCGACGATGCCCGCCTCGATCATGTTCACGTACTCGTTCGTCGCGGCGTTGTACCCGATGTCCAATTTCTCCTTGCGGAGCCGCTCGACGATCACGGCGCCTTCCTGCCCCGCGTTCTGGGCGATCATCTTCGCGGGCTCCTCGAGCGCCTTCATGACGATGTTGGCGCCGATCTTCTCCTCGCCTTCGAGCGCGAGCTCCTTGATCGCTTCCGCGGCGTGGAGCAGCGTGATGCCGCCTCCCGGAACGATACCCTCCTCGACGGCCGCGCGGGTCGCCGCGAGCGCGTCCTCGACGCGGGCCTTCTTCTCCTTCATCTCGATCTCGGTCGCGGCGCCGACCTTGATCACGGCGACTCCCCCGGCGAGCTTCGCGAGACGCTCCTGGAGCTTCTCCTTGTCGTAGTCCGAGGTCGTCTCCTCGATCTGCACCTTGATCTGGCCGATGCGCTCTTTGACCTTCGCCGGCTTGCCGGCGCCCTCGATGATCGTCGTCTTGTCCTTGTCGATCGTGATCTTCTTCGCCTTGCCGAGATCGGTCACGGTCGTGTTCTCGAGCTTGAACCCCGTCTCCTCGGAGATCACGCGGCCCCCGGTGAGAATCGCGACGTCCTCGAGCATCGCCTTGCGGCGATCACCGAAGCCGGGCGCCTTGACGGCCGCCACCTGGAGCGTGCCGCGGAGCTTGTTAACGACGAGCGTCGCCAAGGCCTCCCCCTCGACGTCCTCGGCGATGATGAGGAGCGGCCTCGCAACCTGCGCCACCTTCTCGAGCACGGGCAGGAGGTCCTTCATCGAGCTGACTTTCTTGTCATGGATGAGGATGTAGACATCCTCGAGAATCGTCTCCATCCGCTCGGAATCGGTCACGAAGTACGGGCTCACGTACCCGCGGTCGAACTGCATTCCCTCGACGACCTCGAGCGTCGTCTCCATCCCCTTCGCCTCCTCGACCGTGATGACGCCGTCCTTGCCGACCTTCTCCATCGCGTCCGCGATGAGCTCGCCGATCTCGGAGTCGTTGTTCGACGAGATCATGGCGACGGAGGCGATCTCGTCGCGCTTGCGGACCTGTTTGCTTCTCTTTTTGATGTATTCGACCGCGGCGTCGACTGCCTTATGAATGCCCTTCTTCACGTACATCGGGTTCGAGCCGGCCGTGACGACCTTGAGCCCTTCCTGAATGATCGCTTGGGCGAGGATCGTCGCCGTCGTCGTTCCGTCCCCCGCGACGTCATGGGTCTTCGTGGCGACTTCCTTCACCATCTGGGCGCCCATGTTCTCCCACGGATCCTTGAGCTCGATCTCCTTCGCGATCGTCACGCCGTCGTTCGTGATCGTCGGAGAACCGAATTTTTTGTCGAGAATGACGTTCCGGCCGCGGGGCCCGAGGGTAACCTTGACCGCGTTCGCGAGCTGATCGACTCCCGCTTTGAGGCGATCACGCGCGTCTATATTGAATTTGAGCTGCTTTGCCATTCCGTCTCACCCCTTTCAGGAGCTAGAGAATCGCGAGGATGTCGCCTTCCCTGAGTATCAGGTACTCGACATCGTCGATCGTTATCTCGGTGCCCGAGTATTTTCCGTAGAGGACTTTGTCACCCTTCTTGACCTCGGGAACGATCCGTTCTCCGCTGGTCTCGTTGATTCGGCCTTTGCCGACAGCGACGACTTCGCCCTCCATGGGCTTCTCCTTCGCGGTGTCGGGAATGATGATCCCGCCCTTCTTGACCTCCTTGAGGTCCAACGGCTTCACCATGACCCTGTCGCCGAGAGGCATAATCTTCATCTTTTTTCCCCCTTTCTCCTTTGTTTATTGTGGGTTAGCACTCTCGTATGAAGACTGCCATTTGCAAAAGTATATAATCACATACGGGGAAAAACGCAAGAGGATTTTTTCGCTCGGGGGGCGGCGGGGAGCACCGCCGCCGGAATCGCCCGCTTCTAGCGGCAATTGAGCTCGAAGAGCGAACGGAGGCCGAGAAAGACGAGATCCCGTTCGTACCGTACCCCAGCACCGAGATGGCGTGCGATCGCGGCGCCCCCGCCTCCCGTCACCCAGACTCGCGCGTCCTTCGAGACGTGTCGCCGGGACCGCTCAACGAGCTCCTTGACGGCGCCGACCGTCCCCCACCGAACGCCCGAGAGAATCGCCTCCCTCGTGTTCCCCCCGGGGGGATTGGTCGTCCGCCCGGCGTCCGAGACGAGCGGAAGCGCCGAGGTTCCCTCGTGGAGGGCACGGTACATGAGATCCTTCCCCGGAAGTATGGCCCCGCCGAGGAATCCCTTCTTCGACAGGACGTCGACGGTGACCGCGGTACCCGCGTCAACGATGATCCCCTCCCGTTTCCCCGCCGCGACGACGCCCGCCGCCGCCGCGAGTCGGTCGGGCCCCGCCTTCGAGCGGCCCGTGACGAGAATGTCGAAGGGAAACTCGATCCGCGCGCTCAGCTCGAGGACGCGGCTTACGCCCATCGCGTCGAGCGCGCGGGTGATCCCTTTCGTTCTGCGCGGGTCGACGCTCGACAAGACGGCGCTATGAAACATGACGCTGCCCCTGATCGTACGAAGCAGGTGCGCGCGATCCTTCTTCGAAAAGCGCGCGCCCGCCGAACTCACCGACGCGAGGGCGAGCTCGAGCGCGATCGTGCGCAGCGCCTCTTCGGGCCGCGCACCCTCCTGTCTCCAGCGACCGACTATCCTCTTCGAATCGAAGAGCGCGATCTTGAGTGAATAGTTCCCCTGGTCAAGCGCGAGCAGCAATCCCATGAGAATCCTCCCGCACGTCGCAGCCCGCCGGAGGCCGCTCGACTCACCGCGGCCGCAGCCGAGCACGGAGCGTGAGATCCCCTGAAGAGAACACGCGCTCGGTGCCGCCAACTTCGAGGCACAGGTAGCCTTCATTCGTGATGCCGATCATCGTACCCGTGAAGTTCCGCTCCCCGCTCTCGACGACGACCGGCTTGCCGATATAGAGGAGATGATCCTGAACCTCCCGCCTGAACGTCGCGAAGCCTTCGTCCTGAAATCGGTCGTACAAGCCCTCGAAGGCAACGAGTATCCGGCAGAGCACGAGCCCACGGTCGAAGGCCTTCTTCGCCGCGATGCGCATCGAGAGCGCCTCGCCGGCGATCACGGCCGGAAAGTCGCCCCGCTCCTCGTTGATATTGAGACCGAGCCCGATCACGACCGCGTCGTCCCTCGATTCGGCGAGAATGCCTCCGAGCTTCTTCCCCTTGAGGAAGATGTCGTTCGGCCATTTGATCGCGAGCCCCCGGAGAACGCCCCCCAGCGCCTCGATCACGGAGAGCGCGAGGATCGCGGTGAGCCCTTCCTCCTTCCTCTTCGGTCTCAGAAGGAGGGAGAAGGTGAGGCTCTTTCCCGCCGAGGAGAGCCATCTCCGCCCCTTCCTCCCCCGCCCGAGCGTCTGATGCTCGGCGACGAACAGTGTGCCCTCGCTCGCGCCGTCCGAGGCGGCGGCCATGGCGGCGGCGTTCGTCGAATCGACCGATTCATAGAAAATAATGCGTCTCGCGAGGCGCTTCGTCTCACAGAGCCCGAGAATCCTCGCCGGGTGAAGATCCGGCATCGTCGGGAGGAACGCTGGGCGCGGTGTGCTCTTCATCTCCGGTCGACTCCCTCGAGATCGAGGCTCATATCGAGAACGGTCGCCCGGCTCGTGATGGCTCCGACCGATATGAAATTGACCCCTTCGACCGCAAAGAGCGCCACCGTGTCGAGCTCGACCCCTCCGGAAACCTCGATCTCCGGCACGACCGACCAGCTCTTGACCTCCGCGACGGCCTCCCGGACCGCTTCCGGCTCGAAATTGTCGAGCATGACCCGCTTCGGCGGCGTCTCTCGAAGCATGCGAAGCTCTTCGAGCGAGGCGACCTCGATCTCGGCACCCGCGAGACGTTCTCTCCCGAGCCTCTCGAGCGCCGCGGCGAGACCACCTGCGGCGGCGATGTGATTATCCTTCACGAGAACCATCCCGGCCAGGCTCGCGCGGTGATTTTGCCCTCCGCCGTGTGCCACGGCGGCCTTCTCGAGGGCGCGAAGGCCGGGCGTCGTTTTTCGCGTGTCGAGAATGACGACTCCGGTTCCGCCGACCTTCTCGACGAACGCGGCGGCCAGCGTGGCGACGCCGGAAAGGTGCTGGAGGAAATTGAGGGCGGTTCTCTCCCCGGAGAGTATCGCGCGAACGTGCCCGTAGACGCGCGCAACGGTGGCGCCTCGCTGGACGCGGGATCCATCGGGTGCCGCGGCGGAATAGACGATCGATGGATCGAGCGCCCTGAAAACCTCTTCGGCGGCGCGGTGCCCCGATACGACTCCGGCGCCTTTCGCCCGTATACATGCGTCCCCGAGCCGAGCCGCCTCGACGAGGAGTCGCGTCGTTTCGTCCTTTCGCGCAGCATCTTCGGCGAGCGCGGCTTTCACGAGATCAGTGAGCCACTTTTCTTTTTCTTCCAATCTTGTTCCTCCCGCCAATGTTTATCTTGATCTCCTCCAACCGATCCCTGATGCTCGCGGCCTTTTCGAAGTGCATTGCCTCGGCTTCCTTCCACATCTCCCCCTCGAGCCGTTTCAGGATCTCCGGATCGTCCGAGCTCTCGGGCACGAAGAGCTCCCCGGCGAGCGCCTCCTCCTTCTCGCGATTGCGCTTCGCATCGGCGACCGAGGTCGAGAGCATGACCTCCTCGACGGACTTCACGATCGAGCGCGGCGTGATGTGATGCTCTCGGTTGTACTCGATCTGCTTTTCGCGGCGACGGTTCGTCTCCTCGATCGCGCGGGCCATGGAACCGGTCACGGTGTCCGCGTAGAATATTACCTTCCCCTCGATGTTCCGCGCGGCGCGTCCCGCGGTCTGGATGAGGGAGGTTCTCGAGCGCAAGAAACCTTCCTTGTCCGCGTCGAGCACCGCCACGAGAGAGACTTCGGGCAGGTCGAGCCCCTCCCGGAGCAGGTTGATCCCGACGAGCACGTCGAACTCGCCGAATCGCAGATCGCGGAGAATCTCGATGCGCTCGAGGGCGTGGATGTCGCTGTGGAGGTAACGGACGCGCACCCCGAGACCGCTCAGGTACGAGGTGAGGTCCTCCGCCATCCTCTTCGTGAGCGTCGTGACGAGCACGCGCTCGTGCCTCTCGACGCGCTTCCGGATCTCGGCGAGGAGGTCGTCGATCTGACCCTTCACGGGGCGCACCTCGCTCGCCGGATCGATGAGGCCGGTCGGGCGAACGATCTGCTCGACGACCTCCCCTGCCGAGCGCGCGAGCTCGAAGTCCGCCGGCGTGGCCGAGACGAAGATCACGCGCGGAACGAGGCCCTCGAACTCGTCATACGTGAGCGGCCGGTTGTCGAGCGCCGAGGGGAGCCTGAAGCCGTGCTCGACGAGCGTCGCCTTGCGGCTCCGGTCTCCCTCGTACATCCCGCGGATTTGCGGGATCGTCACGTGCGACTCGTCGATGACGACGAGAAAGTCGTCCCGGAAATAGTCGATGAGCGTCGCGGGGCGCTCGCCGGCCCGCCGCTCGGAAAAGTGCCGTGAGTAGTTCTCGATGCCGGGGCAGTATCCCATCTCCCGGAGCATCTCGATATCGTAGCGTGTCCGCGTCTCGAGGCGCTTCGCCTCGAAGTGCTTTCCCCCGTCGTTGAGTTCGGCGAGCCGATCGACGAGCTCCCTCTCTATCCTCTCGACCGCCCGCTCGAGATTCTCCCCCGAGGTGACGAAGTGGGACGAGGGAAACACGACCGCCGTATCGGTGCGACGGATCGTCTCACCCGACACCGGATGGATCACCGAGATGCGATCGACGGTCTCATCGAAGAGCTCGATTCTGATCGCTTCCTCCATGTAGGCCGGCCAGAGCTCGATCGTATCGCCGCGCACCCGAAAGACACCTCGGACGAAATCGATATCGTTTCGGGAGTATCGGATCTGGACGAGCCTCCGGAGGATCTCGTCGCGGCCGACGTGCTCCCCCCGCGAGACGCCGAAGCTGAGCTTTCCGAACTCCTCCGGCGAGCCGAGACCGTAAATGCATGAGACGCTCGCCACGACGATCACGTCCTTCCGCGTGAGGAGGGAGCCCGTCGCGTGCAGCCGGAGTCGGTCGATATCCTCGTTGATCGATGCGTCTTTCTCGATGTACGTATCGGTCGCCGGAATGAAGGCCTCGGGCTGGTAGTAGTCGTAGTAGCTGATGAAGTACTCGACGGCGTTTTCGGGGAATAGGCTCTTCATCTCGCCGTAGAGCTGGGCCGCGAGCGTCTTGTTGTGCGAGATGATGAGGGTGCTCATGCTCGCTCGCGCGATGACGTTCGCTATCGTGAATGTTTTCCCGGAGCCCGTGACGCCGAGGAGCGTCTGGAATTTCCGGCCCGCCTCGATTCCGCGCGCGAGGCCGTCGATCGCCTCAGGCTGATCGCCCGTCGGCCGGTACTGGGACGTGACGTTGAAGAGGGACATGGCGCACCCGCGCTCGCCGCTACTCTTTCTTCGCCTTGGGCAGGTTGTCGCGCGTGATCCGGTAATTCATGATGACCCTGCCCTTTTTCCCGAGCGTGGGAAGCTTCGAGCCGTTGAGCTCCATCACGAATCCCCCCGCGTTTCCCACCTTTTTGAAAAAGAACTCCTCCGTCGCCTCGAAGGTCCTCGATCTCCCCGGGGGCAGCGTGAAACGATTGATCGTCGTCTCCGGCTGCTGCTCGACGACCGAGATGGTCACGAGCTCGAACCAGCAGCTGTCCGTCGGGTTCGCGGCGATCGCGAGCTCCATCGGCTCGACCGCGGGACGCGCCTCGGCCGGTTCCGCCTCCTGCTTCGCAGGCAGGGCTTGCGCGGGTGTTTTTTCGAGGAGCTCCTGCTTGAGCTCCAGTTGCTTGGGAGGTGAGCCCTTGTCCTCCCGCCTCCCCGCGAACTTCACGATGAGAATAACCAGCAGCAGGATGATCACGGCGGGGATGAGGTATCGCGCAAGCACGTTCGGCGACCGCAGCTTCTCTTCGACGACCTCCGTCTCGATCTCCCAGTGATCTCCCTTGCTTCGGTGGGTCTGTCCCGTCTGAACCTCGTACTTATTCAGGATATACTGTACGTCGAGATCCAACGCGAGAGCATACGTGCGGAGGAAGCTCTTCGAGTAGACCTTCGCCGGCAGCGCCTCGTAGTTGTCGGTCTCGAGGTACTGGAGCATCTGCTTAGGAATCTTCGTCTCCTGGCTCATGAATTCGAGCGTCTGCCCCATGCGCCCGCGCGCGGCAACGAGAATCTCACCGACGGTCTCCTCCCCCTTGGAGAAGGCCGATTTGTCAGAGACCGGTTGCTCCGCGCCGGGCCGCTCCTCCGCGGGAGCCGCGATTTCGAGCGGCCGCTCCGGTGGCGCAGCGCCCGGCGTCACGCCCGACCTCTCCTGTGGCGCGGCGTCCGGGGCCGCGCTCGCCCTCTCCTCCGAAACAGCGCCCGGCGTCACGCTCGCCCTCTCCTGTGGCGCGGCTCCGGATGGATCGTCCCGTTCATCTCGTTCTTCGTTCACTCGAGGTCCTCCAGGATTCGAGCTATTCGCCGCTTCTTGTCAGACATCTCATTGTAGCGGTTTCTCTCCTGCTCGACAACCTCCGCCGGGGCCTTTTCCACGAATCGTGGGTCCTTGAGCCTTCCCTCGACCTTCAGGCATTCGCGCTCGAGCTTCTCCAGATCCTTCCCGAGGCGCCTCCGTTCGGCGTCGATATCGACGATGCCCCTCAGCGGAATGTAGATCTCGACGGATGCCAACCCGGCCGCGGCCGATCCGGAAGGCTTCGCGGCGCCTTCACCGATCGTGAGATCGTCCACTTTCGCCAAGAGCCGGATCTGATCCCGAAAACGCTCCAGCCGGCCGGGCAGTGCACGGCCGGCCTCGCAATTGATGACCGCCTTCACGAGCTTCCCCGGCGGGATGGCGAAAGCCTGCCGGAGATTCCGGATTGCCGTGACGACCTCCTTGAAGAATTCGACGTCCGCCTCGAGCGCCGCGTCCAGACAGCTCTCCGGAATCCCGGGGAACCGGTATGCCGCGAGCAAACCCCTCCTCGGCGCGAGCATGCTCCAGATCTCTTCCGTAATGAAGGGCATCGTCGGGTGGAGGAGAATCATCGAGGCCGCGAGCACCGTGCGCGCCGTCGCGGAGGCGCCTCGCGCCCGCGCGCCTCCCCCGCGGGAGGCCGCTTTCGTAAGCTCGAGGTACCAATCGCAGTACTCGTGCCAGAAGTAATCGTAGAGCGTCCGAGAAGCTTCGTCGAACCGATACGTGTCGATATAGTCCTCGAGCTCGCGGGCCCTTCGGCACAGCCGGCTCACAATCCAGCGATCCTCCCAGCCGAAAACCGCCTCGCCCCCCACCACACTCCCGAAAATCGATTCGTGCAGCTTCGCCGCGGGCTCGAGAGCCGGAGATCCGACGACGGGGCTCTCGGCGGCGTCCCCCGCTGCGCACGCCTCCTCTTGCTCCTGGCCGAGCACGAACCGGGCTGCGTTCCATATCTTGTTCGCGAAGTGCTTCCCGACGTCGACCTTCGGTTCGTCGAACATGATGTCCTGCCCCGGCGGGGAGAGCATCATGAGGGTGAATCTGAATGCGTCCGCGCCCGAGCGATCGATGATATCGATCGGATCGGGGGAGTTGCCGAGGGACTTGCTCATCTTGCGCCCCTTCGTGTCGCGCACGATACCCGTGATATAGACGGTCGAAAACGGAATCTCTCCCATGAACTCGAGGGAAGCCATGATCATCCGGGCGACCCAGAAGAAGATGATATCGCCGCCGGTGACGAGCACGCTCGTGGGGTGGAAGGTCTCGAGATCCTTCGTCCGTTCGGGCCAACCCATCGGCGAGAAGGTCCAGAGCCACGAGGAGAACCACGTATCGAGGACGTCCTCGTCCTGTGCGAGCCGCGATCCCTTGCATTTCGGACAGGTTTTCGGCTCCTCGACCGCCACGATCATCTCCTGGCAGTCGGCGCAGTACCAGACGGGAATCCGGTGGCCCCACCAGAGCTGACGGGAGATGCACCAGTCCCTGATATTCTCCATCCATGACAAATAGATGTTGCCCCAGCGCTCGGGCGTGAAGGCGACCTCGCCCCGCTTGACGACTTCGATCCCCGGCGCGGCGAGCGCCTTCATTCGTAGAAACCACTGCCGCGAGATGGAGGGCTCGATCACCGTGCCGCAGCGATCGTGATGCCCGATTGAATGGTCGTAGTCGTCGATCTTCCTCAGGAGCCCCTGCTCCTCGAGCGTGGCGAGCACCTGTGTGCGCGCCTCGAGCCGATCGAGGCCAGCGAAGCGCCCCGCCTCCTCGTTCATCTTCCCCTCGCGGTCGATGACGATGACGGCTTCGAGCTTGTTCCTCAAACCGATCATGAAGTCCGTCGCGTCGTGCCCCGGCGTGACCTTGAGGCACCCGGTGCCGAAGGCGGGATCGACCGCCTCGTCGAAGATGACCGGGATCGTTCTTCCCGTGAGAGGGAGCTCGAGCATCTTCCCTTTGAGCGCTTTCGCCCGCGTGTCGGATGGGTTCATCGCGACGGCGACGTCTCCGAGCATCGTTTCGGGACGCGTCGTGCCGACCACAATCTCACCGCCGCCGTCGACGAACGGATATGCGATGTAGTAGAGCTTCCCGTGTGTCTCGACGAAATCGACCTCTTCATCCGAGATGGCCGTCTTGCACGAGGGACACCAGTTCACGATATAGCGATCTCGATAGATGAGTCCCCTGTCGTAGAGCCGAACAAACACCTCGCGAACCGCCCGCGAGACGCCCGGGTCGAGCGTGAATGTCTCGCGCGACCAGTCGAGCGAGGCGCCGAGGGAATCGAGCTGCTCGACGATGCGGTCATGATACTTGTTCTTCCACTTCCAGCACTCCTCGAGAAATTTCTCGCGGCCGAGCTCGTCCTTTGTGGTCCCCTGCTCGAGGAGCGAGCGCTCGACGACCTTCTGCGTCGCGATCCCCGCGTGGTCCATCCCCGCGAGCCACAGCACGTTCAGTCCTCTCATCCGCTTCCAGCGGCAGAGAAGATCCTGCACGGTCGTCCCGAGCGCGTGCCCCACGGTCAAGGACCCCGTGATGTTCGGTGGAGGAAGAATGATCGTGAATGACGGCTCCGACGCCGCCGCATCCGGCCTAAAGACCGCACGCTCCCGCCAGAGACGCGTCCATTTCTTTTCTACCTCGGACGGCGCGTATACCTTTTCCATCTCGGGCACAACCGCTCCTTTTCAATCGACTGATGCGCTGAAAGCTATCCAAAGCTAACATATTGAAAAGAAACGGTCAATCGCACAACGCGCCAGGCGAGTGGATAAATCGGGCTTGGGGTTACGATCTCAAACCGCTTCGATCGTCGAGGGGGGCTTGGGCGCAACGTTGCACGTGACGCTCACGACGCCGGGCACCTCGGCGAGGATCTCGCGGGCGATCTTGTCGAGCGTGTCGAAGGAGAGCCGCGTCGGCGTCGCGGTCCTCGCGTCGACCGAATCCCACGAGCGGAGCTCGATCTGAAGACCGAAGTCGCGCCGGCCGTCTCTCATCCCGGTCACGCGGTCCTCGTGAAGGATCGCCATGTACTGAAACGCCTTCGTGCCGGTGAGCAGGCGCTCGACGACCGTCGTCGCCTTGCGGACGGTTGCTATGCGCTCGGGGGTGGCCTCGCCGATAATGCGCGCGGCGAGCCCCAGGCCGGGGAACGGGATACGATCCGTGATCTCCGTTGGGAGGCCGATCGCTCTCGCGAGAAGCCTCACCGCGTCCTTGCGAAGCTGAATGAGAGGCTCGATGATACGGTAGCCGAAGGCGGCCTCGGGATCGATGCCGAGCTGCGCGAAGACGTTGTGCTGCCGCTTGATACCCGCAACGGTCTCGTCGACATCGGTCAGAATCGTCCCTTGAAGGAGATACCTGGCCCCGCTCTCCTTGACGATGCGACCGAACACTTTTCCATAGAACGTTTGCGCGACGGCCTCTCGTTTCTTTTCGGGGTCAGTGACTCCCTTGAGCGCCTCGAGGAATTCGCTGCGCGCATCGATGACCTCGACCGGGATGCCGAGCTTCCTGAAGAGCCTCACGACGCGCTCGTGCTCCCCCTCGCGCATGAGCCCGTTCTCGATGAACACCGTTCTGAGCTGCTTTCCGACGGCGCGGTGTCCGAGCATCGTGACCGTCGAGGAATCGACGCCGCCCGAAAGCGCGCTGATCGCCGTGCCCGTGCCGACCGTCGTTTTTATCTCGGCGACCTTGTCCTTTATGAAGCTGTCCGTCTCGAGCATCTGCACCGTTATTTCCCTGATCATCGCGCGACCTCCTCACTTGAACCAGGGAATGCCGAGTTCCACGCCGGCAACGACCGCGAGCGGACACACCGCTGCCGGCGACCGGTTTCGGGCGTCCCTCAATCGGAGTGTCCCGGCTGCTTCAGGGCCGAGGGCACCTGGGGGGACGACAGGAGCGCGCCGAGCTCGCGCCACCGCGCCTCCGGCTGGTCCGTCGTGCCTCCCCGCACTTCGATGTAGCTCTTCACGAGGTCGTACCCGACGTTGTAGTTGATGACGTAGCTTCGGTACTGATCGATGAACGTGACGAGCTTTCGGGCACGCTCCATCGTAACGAGCGAATACGTAGATATGAACTGCGCGGCCTCGTCCGCGGTAATCTCACCGTTCAGGTAACGGCGCGCCGCCTCGTCCTCGGCGTAGCTCAATGTGCCGGCAGCCTTCTGGATCTTGAAGTAGGTCTCGGCCTTCGCGGGGTCGAGCCCGGCCAGCGGATACAGCACGTCGCGCTCGAAGGCGAGGCGCTCCTCCCCGGGAAACGCGACCTCGACGCCGAAATTCGCGGCTCCCTCGTTGAGGAGCGACTGCGGGCTGAAGAGGGGGGAGATCGTGAACTCGATCCAGCCTCTCTCGCCGGCGAGGTGCTGCTCATACATCACGTTCTGGACGTGATGCCCGGGGTAGCCTTCGTGGCACGCCAGCTCCAGGGGAGAATCGATGTACTTGGGAAGATCCGTGTTGATCTGGATGACACTGCGGTTGTTCCCCTTGTACCAGTTGTAGGCGCCCCACGGTTGATTCGTGACGTACTCGACGGTGAAAGACTCGTTCTCGGGAAGCGCGATATGCTCCTTTGTTCTCTTGCGCGCCTCCGCGATCGCCGCCGAGAACACCGTATCGAGCTTGTCTTTCGGAATGATGAGCTCCTTCTTGAACCGCTCGAGGCGCTCCTGCAGGGTGCCCTCGCCAGGCGGCACGAGGGAATCGATTCGCTGGAGCGCTTCCTTGAAATGACTCTCGTCGTAGTGCGGCGCAACGGCGTCGTAGAGCCCCTTCGACTCTTCATCGAATGCGAACTTCTTCCCTTCGAGCATCTCGACGCGCGCCGCGAGCGACGCGAGCTGCTTCGCGAGATACCGCACGCGGTGATGCACGATCTCTTCCTCGCCGCTCACGTCGAGCCGTTTCAGCTTGAGGATGAGCGGCGCCGCCGCCGTTTCGATATCTTCGAGGGACGCCGCGTTCTTCTTCGCCTCCGCTCGCCACTCCTCGGGGCCGTAGTACGCGTCGACGTACATCGGATCGTGCTCCCCGACCGCAAGCGCGAGCTTGACGTAACCCTCTGCGATTGCGTTGAGATACGCCTGTGTATCGACCTTGCGCACGGGCCCGGTCGGCGCGTTCTCCGCCTGCAGTGGCGGCGCAAAGGCGGCGCCGCTCGCCACGAGCATCGAGACGAACGCACCCTGAACGGCGAGACGTTTCATCATCCGCACGCGATCCTCCTTGTTAGATTTTCACGATGGTATTGTACCCCATACGCCGCGCGCTCCGCCACGCGAAAACGGGACCGGGACAACCGTTAGCCGTATGACCGGCCTGCGAGGTCCCGCGGCATCCCGCCTCGCGGATCAGGCCGTCGGCGAGAGCGGCGCGAGATCGCTCCTGCGCCTCACGAGGCCCCCGACCTTCGCGAAGCAGTTGACCGGTCCGCCGAGCGCCTCGACTGTCGCGTCGGGATAGACGCATAGTCCGGCGAGCGTCGGGATACCGTATCCAACCGTCCCTTCGGGAGACAACACGAGAAGCGCGCGCAGCTCCTCCCAGTCCTCCCCCTCGCTGTGCGTGTCGCAGAGAACCGGCGCGAACCCCAGGCAGGGAAACGTGCTCGACGTCCCGTCATCGTTGGGGTCGTCCCAGACGATCCACTCGCGCGCGAGCATGATGCTTCCCGCCGAAAGCCCGAAAAAGGGCCTGCCTCCCGCCCGCAGCTCGCGGAGAAACGGAAGCATTCCGCGCTCTTCGAGCACATGCATACCCTCCTCCACATCCCCACCGCTCACGAAGATCGCGTCGGCTCTCTCGAGGACCGAGCGCGCCTTGTCGATCTTCGCGCGCTTCGAGGCCAGCTCGGCGAGAACCACCTCTCCCGCGCCGCAGGCGCGCATGAAGCCCGAAATCATCTTGAAGAATTGCTTGTCGTCTCCGCTCGCGGCGCCGATATAGGCGACTGTCGGCTCGAGGACGCCGCTCTGACCGATAGCCCGCGTGAGGAGCGGATCCTTCGATGAGCGGCGCGAGCCTGGTCCTCCCGCGAGGAGGTAGATAGGTGGGAGTTTCTTCGCGTTTTCCAAGAGCGGACCTCCTTATATCGCCCGCGGGGCGAACCGTTCATCGAGCAGCCTGTCCGAATCAACGGGCTCGGCGGCTTTTGTCAGCTTGTATTTGCCAGGCGGGTCGGGAGCGATCGCCTCGACAACGTCCATCGTGATCACGGCCTCTCGCCCGTACAACCCGCGGAGAGCCTCGCGCGCGGCTCCCCCCACGAGATAGGGCTCGACTCCCTCGGCCACGAAGAGCAGGTGGCAGGCGCGCGGGCCGGTCTGGATGAGCTGGTACTCGACCATTCCCCGGATGTCGCTCAGGGCGCGGTCCACCGCGCTCTGGGTCACCGCCTTTCCTTCGCTCGTCAGGGTGAGGCTGATCGTGCGTCCCTCAATCGACGCGAGCGTGAGCCCCTCGGTGCGGCCGCAGCGGCACGGCGCGGGTCCGCCGAGGCGGACGACGTCCCCGATGTCGAAGCGCATGAGGGAGCGCCAGGGATTGCCCAATGTCGTCACGAGAATGCGCCCGACGTCGGGACCGCCATGCTCCGGGGCGAAGGGGAGAAAATCCACGTGGCACGATTCCGTGACCTGATGCAAGAGGCCCGCCTCGCACTCCATGAACACGTAGCCGGCCTCCGTCGCCCCGTAAGAGCTCGCGACGGGGGAGTCGAAGGCGCGCGAAATCTCGCGGCGGTGCAGGATCGAGGGATTCTCGTAGGTGAGTATGATGATAGCCGGCGATGGCACGCGAAGCCTGCGGCTCACGATGTGGCGCGAGAGCCTCGAGAGGAATGACGGATTGGCCTCGATGACGAGCGGTCTGAACGCCGCGAGCTCCTCCACCATACGATCCATGAGCTCCGCGCTCCACGTGCTCGGATCGGAGCGCTCGCTCAGGTAGAGGAATCGCCCGAGCGTGCGCTCGTGCATTGCGAGGTAATCGTCCTCGCAGGGAAACCCGGTGCACCAGGGGCTCGTGAGAATCGCCTCGTGGTGCTCCCCGACGGCCGCGGCCCGCGCATGGGCATTGAGCCGCCATGAGGCAGCCTCCGAGGCGTCCCACCACGGTTGATACCAGACGTTCGTGACCCGGTCTCCCGTCGAGCCGCTCGTCTCGACGAGCTCGATCTCGCGCGAGGCGAGCCCAGCGGCGAGCTCGCGGCCGCGGGGCACGAACCCCTCCGGACCGTGCGCGCGCAGATCCGCCTTGGTCAGCGAAGGGAGCGCCGCGAGGCGTGAGAACACGTGGGACGCGGGTCCCGGATCGAGCACGCGCCAGGCTGCGTATGCCGCTGTCGTGCCGAGACCCTCATCGAGCGAGCGCGCGCAGCGATCCGTATAACCTGGGTCGTAGCGCAGGCTCGAGGCAAATGACTCCTTCGTGCGAATACCGGCGCTCATAGTCATTACAATGTATTATGCGATATCACTTCGCAACCGGCTTCAGCACCAGGTCCTGGAAATCGAAGCTGAAATCCGTTTCGGGAGAGAGGGCCTTCATCTTCGCCTGATCGATGCTCCCGTCCGGATTGAGGGCGAACGTGACGTACGCGTCCGCTCGCAGCTCCCGGTCCCGCCACCGCACGACGAAGGTGTCGTACTGCCAGTGCTCGAGATCTCCGACGAGAGAAGGCGTGTGCGAGAAACGCATGGCGAGGCTCCCGTTCTCCAGGGCGATCGACACTTCTCCGTACCATGGATCTTCGTACCTCCCCGCGTAGCGCTCGAGCGCGAGGGGTGGAGGTGACAGTGTGTCGCGCGTGGCGACCGCCGTCTGCACCGCGGCGGCGTTCGTGGAATCGGCGCGTGCCTTGACCTTCCGATAGACGGCCCCCCAATCGGTCGGGGGCGCACCGGTGTAGTAGTCGAGGATCCGGTAGGTGATGGCCTCGAATGCCCCGCCCGCCTCCTGATTGGTCAGGACCGCGACGCCGAGATGCAATTCGGGGATCATCGCGACACGGGACACGTATCCCGGCAGCCCCCCCGTATGAGTCACATCCTTTCGTCCTCGATAGTCCCTGATCCCGAACCCGAGACCGTACCCCTGAAAATTCGACCGGAGCGCGGCGAGCTCGGGAGCGGGATCACCGATGGGTATCGGAGTTACGATGCTCCAGAGCGCCCGCGTCGTCCGCGGCGAGAAGAGCCGCGAGCCGTCGGCGACCCGCCCCGAATCAAGCTGCACGATGAGCCATTTCGCCATGTCCTCCGCGCTCGAGGCGATCCCCCCGGCCGGGTCCGTATTGTCGACTGCAAAGGGCTTCACGGGGCGCAGGGTCCCTTCGACGACTGCGTGCGGCGCGGCGACGTTCGGCGCCTTCGCGAGCGCCGAACAGCGCACGATGCTACCGGTCATCCCCACCCTGTCGAGAATGCGCGTCGCGACGAAGTCCTCCCACGACTGGCCGCTCACCGCTTCGATCAACTCACCCGCGACGATGTAGAGGACGTTGTCGTAGGCGTACGCGCTGCGGAAGCTCGTCGCGAGCGGAATGGACCGGAGCCGGCGAGTGATCTCCTTTCGATCGTACGTGGACGGCGGCCACCAGAGGAGGTCCCCCGCGCCGAGCCCGAGCCCGCTTCGGTGCGCGAGAAGATCACGCACGGTGAGCTCGCGGGTGACGTACGGGTTCGAGAGTCCGAAGGACGGGAGATAGCCAATGACGGGCGCGTCCCATTCGAGCTTCCCCTCCTCGACGAGCATGCCGATGGCGCTCGCGGTGAAGGCCTTCGTGTTCGAGGCGATACCAAAGAGCGTTCGCTCGTCGACGGCCGCGCTCTCACCGAGCGTGCGCACCCCGTAGCCCTTCGCGAGGACGACGTTTCCGTCCTTGACGATGGCGACGGCGACGCCCGGAACCGCGAACTGCTTCATGACGCGCGAAATGTACGCATCGAGGCCGGGAGGCGCCGCCGCGGGATGAGCGCCGCATTCCCCCGTCGAGCGGAACGCGAGCACAAGTATCGGAACGAGAAGCCATCCGGTCCATCGATTCATCGGGAACCTCCACGTCTCAATGCGCGGGCCGTGCCGCGGCAGTCGAGAATCCGCGCCATCGACTCTCCCGCACGTTTCAGCTTCGAACCGTCGCCGGTACAACGCTACCATCAGGAGCACGAAATCGCAACCGCCCTCTCCCTCGACCGCCTTGACACCGGGCGTGATTTGCTATTCAATGCGATTCTACAGCGAGGCTCTATGGCAAAAGCACATGAGGCACGGAGGAACTATCGGCCGTTCATCGCGTTCGCCGCGGTGCTCGCCCTGGGACTCGTCATTCGCATGGTCTTTTTCGTCGAGCTCGAGAGGTCCGAGCTCGCTCACGTGCTCTCACTCGACTCGAGGCTCTACTACGACGTCGCCCACGGTATATCGACCGGGGGTACCCTCCCGCCGGGCGCCCTCACGTTCAATCCTCTCTATCCGGTCTTCCTCGCCGCCATGTTCAGGCTCTTCGGCGAGGGGCTCATCGCGCCGCGGATCGTGCAGCTCGCGGCCGGGCTCCTCACGGTCATGCTCATCTATGCCGCGGGTCTCCGCCTCGTCGAGGGCCCGCGCAAGGGAAAACTGTCGGGCGAGGCGACGGCGATCATAGCCGCGGCGACGGCCGTGCTCTATGCCCAGTTCATGCTCTACGAGGGGATGATTCTCGCTTCGGCGTTCGAGGTTCTCCTTTTCACCGCATCCTTCGTGCTCGCGCTCGCGCTCGACGACGACCTCGCCGGGGAGAGGCCCTTGAGGCTGGGCCGGCGGCGCGTTCCGCCGTGGGGCTCGGGCCTCCTTCTCGGGGCCATCTGCGGAGCAGGCGCTCTCGGCAGGCCGAACCTGTTTCTCCTCCTCGTCGCCTCGCTTCCCGTCTGGCTGTACCTTCGGAATCGTAGGCAGCATAGGGGCCTCGTGCCGGCGCTGAGCCTCCTCATCGGCGCGGCGATCATCCTCGCCCCGCCAGTCCTGTACGACGCCGCTCGCACCGGCGAGCTCGTCCCGATCACGACGCACGGGGGAATCAATTTCTACGTTGGAAACGGGCCGGGAAGCACGGGCGTCTTTCTACCGCCCGCCGACATGCGGGCAAGCACCGCGGGGTTCGTGGAGGACGCAAAGGCGAAGGCCGAGGCGGAAACGGGCCGCAGCATGACGGAGCCGGAGGTGTCGAGCTACTATTTTCGCAAGGCCCTTCTCTATATTGGCGCGAATCCCGGCGCGTGGTTCGTTCTCCTCGGGCGAAAGCTCCTCATATTCCTCGGCCAAGACATCTCGGATATGCCGAGCGCCTTCTTCTACCAGCGCTCATGCGGCGTTCTCAAGCTTCTCTTCGTGCCCTTTCCGGTGATCGCGCCGCTCGGCCTCTGCGGCCTCGTCGTGCTCTTCCGCAGCAGGAGGAATCGCGGCGTCGTCTCGATGTTCTTCGCCTGCGGGCTCGCTTCCGTGCTCCTCTTCTACGTCAACGTTCGCTACCGGCTCCCCGTCGTGCCGGTGCTGATTCTCACGGCCTCGCTCGCCGTCGTGTGGGGCGCACGTGAGATCTCGCGGAGGAGATTCACGCGGGTGGCGAGTCTGGCGGCCGCCGCGCTCGCGATATTCTTCCTCGTCTCGCACAGGACGTTCGTGACGGTGAGCCACAGCGCCTCGTACGCCCTTCTCGGAAACTACTATCTCGAGCACAAGGAAGAGGCGAAGGCCGCCGACGCCTTCGCCGAGGCCTACCGGCTCGATCCGAACAAAGTGGAGGCAATCGTCAACTACGCGAGGATCCTTCGCACGGAGGGGCGTCTCCGGGAATCGGCCGATCTGTATGCGCGTGCATACGGCGAGAGCCCGCGTTTCCCGCTTCTTGCCATCGAGTACGGCATGGTCCTGAGCCACATCGGGCAGGGGGACGAGGCCAAGAAGCTCTTTCTCGAGGCGACCTCGGCGCATGAACCGCCGGAGCGTGCGCTGGCGTGCAGGCTGCTCGCACAGGCGGCGATCGCCGAAGGGCACAGAGACGTGGCGCTTCTCTGGGTGAAGCGGGCACTCGAGAGCGCTCCCGGGGAGCCGCAGCTCACCGCCATGCTCAAGCAGCTCGAGAGCCCTCGTTGACCGGGCCCGGCACCGGAACGACCGCATTCAAACAAGCCAGAATCTGAAACACAGAAACGCGGCAATGCCTGCCGGAATCACGTAGTACGCGAAGCGATGGAACGCCCCCGCGTTCAGGATTCCGATGATGAGCCTGAGCGCGAGGAGACCGGTGAACAACGCCCCGACAGCCCCGACGACGAGCGGCAGGGCGGAATTGCCCGCCAGAGGCAAGGCCTTCTTCATGAGCTCGAGCACGAGGGCCCCGAGGATCGCGGGCACGGAGAGGAGAAACGAGAACTCCGCCGCCTGCGTGAAACCGAGACCGAGGAGAAGGCCCGTCGTGATCGTCCACCCGCTTCGCGAGATCCCCGGGAGGATCGCGACCGCCTGGGCGAGGCCGATCAAGAGCGCCGTGTACCACGTGAGGCCCCACGACACCCAGCGGAGCCTGCTCGTGAGGAGGAAGATGCCAGTCGCGACGAGGAAGATCGAAACGAGCGCCGCCGAGTTGAACGTGCGCTCTATTCTGTCGCTGAAGAGGACGCCCACGACGCCGGCCGGGATCGTTCCCATCACGATATATCCGATGTACGTGATCTCCTTGCCGTATATCTTGAATCCGGCCGGCCCGTGAAGAATGGGCGAGAAAAACGCCCTGCAGAGAAGGAGCAGTCTCTTCCGGTAAAACACGATCACGGCGCCGAGCGTTCCGACGTGCACGGCGACGTCGAATACCATGCTGTTGCCGATATCGTGACCCCGCATCCTGAAGAGCTCCTGGAAGATCACGAGGTGCCCGGAGGAGCTGATGGGAAAGAACTCCGTGAATCCCTGGATAATCGCGAGAATGATAACGATGCCGTAGCCGGCCGTCATGATTGCCCTCTCTTCCCCGCGTTCTTCTATCGTCGCGGGCCGAAATAGAACGCGATGCACCCGAGGAACATCCCGAGCTTCAGGAGCGAGCTCACCAGCCCGAGGGACCGCCCTCCGAGGATAATCCATATCGAAATGAGAAGCTCCGGCACGACGGTGCCGAGCATGATGAATCCGTACGCCATTCGATAAACGCCGAGAAAGGCCGGCACCGGAAACGAGATGCACAGCGCGAGGAAGATCACGAGCGCCGCCGTGAGCGCCGCGCGGC
>Ga0326726_10000988_pt1 | contig 26432 bp, 14 predicted proteins | sample MHFenrmetagenome_2_FD_207603 | JGI IMG/M metagenome (GOLD analysis project Ga0326726, IMG submission 207603) | Lab enriched peat soil microbial communities from Michigan Hollow, Ithaca, NY, United States - MHF15MN | ecosystem: Environmental > Terrestrial > Soil > Wetlands > Peat | place: USA... | reverse complement strand
ATTCGCAACCGTCGTGTCGAGGTTCTTTGCACTCCACCGGCCGAATACCTGATGCTGCGGGCCGAACGTGTGGTCGACGCGAACGTCGTACCCGTTGGTATCCGATGGTGTGGAGACCAGGCGGCGCAGATTCGCGTTCGTGTCGCTCCCGGAAACAGTGGGCAGCGGATAGTAGCCATTCAACAGCGCGAGGCTGCTGGCGTTCAGCCGATTCGCCGGAATCCGATTGTTCGCGAACGGCCGGCCGGTGAGTGGATCGACAATCGCTCCGCCCAGGCCGCTTACATCGCCGGCGCGCATCGCGGCCGACGGAACCGACAACTGCTGCGGCAGCGACGTGCGGCGCCGATTGCTCTCGACATCGGCGAAGAAGAACGTACGATCGTCGGCAATCTTCAGCGGGCCGCCGAGGCTGCCTCCGAACGTATTGAAGTTCTTCGGCGCCTTGGTGTCGAACCCGTAGGTCGTCGCATCGAGCGCGTCGTTCTGCAGGTACTCGAACACACTCCCCTGGAACCTGTTCGTTCCGCTCTTGGTCGCGATCGTGACGTCGCTGACCTGCGAGAATTCCGCGTTGTTGTTATACGCGGTCACCTTGAACTCGCGAATCAACTCCGAAGACGGATTCAGGTTTGCCAGGGCGCCGTTGTTTCGCACGTTGACCGACGACACACCGTCGACCGAATACTGCACCATCGAAGGCGTGCCTCCACCGATGGACACGTTGCCGCTGTTGTCCTGTTGCACGCCGACGACGGTGTCAATCGCCGCCAGTGGACTGGTCGTACTGCCGCGATAATTGACTGGCAGCTGCGTGACCTGCTGGAAGGTCTTCGTGTCGGCAATCGTGCCGGTATCGGTGGTGATCGTGGGGGCCTCGGCCGACACCTTCACCGTTTCCTGGAGTCCGCCGAGGCCGAGCGTCGCCGTCACCCGAAACGTCTGACGGGCGTCGAGCCGGATATCCTTGAGCGCGTAATCCGAGAACCCGGCGAGACTCGCCACCATGGCGTAGCGTCCCGGCTTCAGATTGAGAAACTGGAACGCCCCAGTGCCGTCGGACACGGCTTCCAGCTTCGTGTCCTCGTCAAGATTCCGAAGCTGAATCGTCACCCCTGGCAGCACCGACGCCGACTGGTCCTGCACGCTGCCGACGATGTTGCCGAAGGTGGACTGCGCGACGGCGGCGCGTGCCGCGACGAGCAGCCCCAGGCTGACGATGACTACACGAATCCGAGTGAACTGTTCTGCGCGCACCATAGCGGCCCTCCCAGGTTGGCGAGGATAGCCGCGCAGAACTGAAGTCGGCCCAAAGAGTGCCTGAAGAATTCCTCAAACGCTCCGACGAAATTGTCCGACGAACGTATCAGTGCACCTCGCAGTTCGACGCGACCACGCTGACCTGTTCCACTTTCACGATCGGCGCGGCCGATCCCGATCGCCCGCTCACGGCGCCGGTAATCTCCACGAGTCTCCCGGTCAGCGGTGACAGCTCGCTCGACGTCGCATCCAGTCTGTAGGTGGAAGGGGCATCGGACCGCGCGATCGGGACCGACGCTTTTGCCGAAGTCGATCTGACCGTGGCGGGTGAATCCTCGACGACGGCGCTGCGAATCGGCGTGGAGCCTTTCGCCGTGCTGGAACCTGACGACGTCGATCGCACGGCCGCCGGACCGCCGCCGACTGGCGTCGAGGACTTCGGCGAATTGCTGCCGCCGCTCCGGCGGGACACGTCGCGCGCGACCGCGTTCTTGAGGACGAACGGCGGCTGCTCAGCGGCGGCCGTGTCGATCTGCGAGACACAGCCGACGAGCGTTACGCGCTGCTGCGCCCGCGCGGGGCCTGCGATAAGACACGCGAGAGATGTGGCAACGACGACGCGACTGTACATGCGGACCTCCATTGCTCGTGATGATAGCGAGTCGCGCGCACGTTGCAGCCGCGATTCTGCGATCCGACGAAGATGAAGGATCCGTCCTACGAAATTGTTGGAGCCTCGAGGATCGCGCTGGCGCGCGACTCGACCGTGTAGACCGCGCTGCCCGCGGCAGCCGAGTGGGTTTCCAGCGCATCGGCCTCGCCCCCTGACGGCTGCGCGGTGTCAATCGCGAGGCGCCAGCGCGCGGAGCGCGGGAGTTCCGGCACGACGAAGGACGCCGGCTCGTTATCTGCGTTGAACATGAGAAACAGATCCGGCCCCTCCCCACCGTGGACCAGACACGCCAGACGCTTCTGGCTGGGGTCGAGCCAGTCGGGGCTGCGTCCAGCGGGATCGAACCACTCGATGTCCCGGTCGGTGTAGAACGCTTCACGCCGCAGGACCGCGTGTGCCCGGCGAAACATGAGAACCTTGCGGGTAAAGCGCACCAGGTCCCGATGCCGCTCGGCGAGCGACCAGTCCACCCAGCTCGTGTCGTTGTCCTGACAATACGCGTTGTTGTTGCCACGCTGAGTCCGGCGGAACTCGTCTCCGGCCAGAAGCATCGGCGCGCCTCTGGAGATCGCGAGCGTCAGCAGGAAGTTCTTGATCTGTCTCAGGCGCAGCGCCTCGATTGCCACATCGAGCGACGGCCCTTCCGCACCATAGTTCGCGCTGTAGTTCTCGTCCGCGCCGTCGCGGTTGCCTTCACCGTTGGCCTCGTTGTGTTTTCGCGTGTAGCTCACGAGATCGTTCAACGTGAACCCGTCATGGCACGTGACGAAGTTGACACTGCATTCCGGACCCTTGCCGGATCCCGCGTACACGTCGGAGCTGCCGCAGATGCGGCTGGCGAAGGACCCCATCATCCCCGCATCCCCTCGCCAGAACCGCCGCACGTCGTCGCGGAAACGGCCGTTCCACTCGGCCCACCGGCGCTGGGAGAAGCCTCCGACCTGATACGCGCCCGCCGCGTCCCAGGCTTCGGCGATGAGCTTGGCGTCGCGGAGGATGGGATCCTCGGCGATGCGCTCGAGGAGCGGCGCGTCGGCCAGGACCCGGCCGCGGACATCGCGGCCGAGCACCGACGCCAGATCGAAGCGGAAGCCGTCGACGTGCAGCTCCATTACCCAGTGACGCAGCGCGTCGAGGATGAGATCGCGGACGACGGGATGGCTCGCGTTGACCGTCTGTCCCGTGCCGGTGAAGTTCCGGTAGAAGCGCTTGTCGTCAGCAAGCCAGTAATAAATCGCGTTGTCGACGCCGCGGAAGCAGACAGTGGGTCCGAGCTCGTCGCCCTCGCCGGTGTGGTTGAAGACCACGTCGAGGATGACTTCGATCCCTTCGCGGTGAAGCGCGCGAACCATCTCCTTGAATTCCAGGACCTGCGCACCGTTCTCACGCACGCTCGCGAACGACGCCTTCGGAGCGAAGAAACCGACCGGGTCGTATCCCCAGAAGTTCCTGAGCGGCTCGCCCGTCTTCGGGTTGGCGCGCAACGAATCGTGCTCGTTGAATTCCTGGACGGGCATCAGCTCGACGGCGGTGATTCCCAGATCCTTCAGATACGGAATCTTCTGAATCACACCGCGATACGTTCCTGGAGACTGCACGCCGCAGGTCGGATCGATCGTGTACCCGCGCACGTGCAGCTCGTAGATCACGGTCGACGTCCACGGCAGGCGCAGCGGTTGATCGCCGTGCCAGTCGAAGTCCTCGAACGGGATGACGCACTTGGGCGCGGAGCCTGCGTTGTCGACGTCGGAGAACGACAGGTCTTTCCGAGGCGACGAGGGGTCGTAGCCCACCGCAAGTCGAGAATCGCGATCCGCCGAAGGGACAATCGCCGTCGCGCAGGGATCCAGCACCAGCTTGTTTGGATTGAAGCGATGGCCGTCGTGAGGCGCGTACGGTCCGGCGATCCGAAAGCCGTAAAGCTGCCCGGGCCGGATGCCCTCCAGCCAGACGTGCCAGATGTCGCCCGTCTTGTTCCGCGTCGCGTCGAGGATGACGCTGCGCGCCGGCGCGGCGTCATCGGGCCGGTCGAACAGGTCGAGGCGGACGCCCGTCGCGTGCCGGCTGAAAATCGCGAAGTTGACTCCGTTCCCGCGAACGTGCGCGCCCAGCGGCAGCGGCGCGCCGGATCGGACGGCTTGTACCTCGCACAACTCGAGCAGACGTTCCAGCTCGTCGAGTTGCTCGGCTCGTCGCCGTTGTCTGGGCATCGCAACCACTGGGGCAACTCCCGTGCCGCATGTCGCTCGTGAAGACGGATTGCGCTTTGCATTTCAGGCCATTGGCCTCGACCGCCAACTGCTCTTTTGGAAGGTCTTGACGGAAAACCGAAATGTCTCCAGTTCTGTCGACGGAAACCCGGCACGCCTCCATCTCCGCCTTCCGCGAATCCATCGAGCGGCACGCTCGATACTCGCTGGCGCAACCTTGGGACAGTCTGTCGCCACGTCAGGCGTTCCAATGCGTCAGCCTTGCGGTGCGCGATCTCCTGATCGATCGCCGGCTCGAAACTGAGGAGCGCTACCGGCGGGCGGACGCCAAGCACCTGTACTACCTGTCGATCGAGTACCTGCTGGGGCGGCTGCTCACCAATAACCTGAGCAACATGGGCATCCACGATCTCTGCCGGGACACGCTCGGTCACATGGGCGTCTCCCTGGACGACATTGAGGACGCCGAGCGCGACGCCGCGCTCGGCAACGGCGGATTGGGACGCCTCGCGGCCTGCTTTCTGGACTCGCTCGCGACGCTCGACATGCCGGGATACGGGTACGGCATCAACTACGAGTACGGCTTGTTCCGCCAGGAGATCGACGACGGCCGCCAGAAGGAAAAACCGGATAGCTGGCTGACGTTCGGGACGCCGTGGGAGATCGAGCGGCCCGAAGAGGCGTGTCTCGTTCCCGTCTACGGCCGCATCGAGCACGGCGTCGATCGATCGGGGCGCTACAACCCGATGTGGATGGACTGGCGGCTGCTGCTCGGCGTTCCGCACGACGTGTTCGTGGTCGGCTACGGCGGGCGGACGGTGAATCTCCTCCGGCTCTTCTCCGCGCGGTCCTCACGCGACTTCGACATGGAGATCTTCAACACCGGCGACTACCTGAAGGCCGTGGAACAGAAGATCGCCTCGGAGACGATCTCGAAGGTCCTATACCCCTCCGACGCGGTGCCGCCCGGGCAGGAACTGCGCCTCCTCCAGGAGTACTTCCTGGTCGCCTGCGCGGTGCGCGACGTCGTCGCCCGGTACCAGCGGGATCACCAGACCTTCGACACGTTCTCGGCGAAGGTCGCCCTCCACTTGAACGACACGCATCCTGCCCTCGCCGTTGCCGAGCTCATGCGGGTCCTCGTCGACGAGCGGGACATGGCCTGGGCCCCCGCGTGGCAAATCACGCAGTCGACGATCGGCTACACGAATCACACGCTGTTGCCGGAGGCGCTCGAGAAATGGCCCGTCGCGCTGCTCGAACGGGTCGTGCCCCGGCACCTGCAAATCATCCGCGAGATCGATCTCCGCTTCATGGCTCAGGTCGCGTCCGTCTGGCCCGGCGACGCGGGACGCCTGCATCGGATGTCGATCATCGACGACGGCGATCCGCCGCAGGTGCGCATGGCCCATTTGAGCATCGTCGGCAGTCACTCCGTTAACGGCGTCTCGGCCATGCACAGCCGGCTCGTCCAGACGACACTGGCCCGGGACTTCCACGCCCTCTGGCCGGAGCGCTTCAACAACAAGACGAACGGGGTCACGCCGCGCCGGTGGCTCCTGCAGGCGAATCCCCTGCTCGCCGGACTCATCACGCGGACCATCGGCGACGCGTGGATCACCGATCTCGAACGGCTGAACGCGCTGGAGCCCTGCGCGGCCGACAGCGCATTCCGGCAGGAGTTCAGCGCGATCAAGCGCGCGAACAAAGAACGACTTGCGCGCGTGATTCTGCAGACGACCTCGGTCCGCGTCGATCCGGACTCGCTGTTCGATGTGCAGGTCAAGCGCATCCATGAATACAAGCGGCAGCTGCTCAACGTCATGCGGATCGTTCTGGAGTACCTGATTCTCGTCGAGGACGGCACGCCGCCCGCCGTACCGAGGACGTACGTCTTCGCCGGGAAGGCGGCGCCGGGGTATTGGGCCGCGAAGGAGATCATCAAGCTGATCTGCCGCGTGGGCGCGGTCGTCAACGGGGACCGGCGCGCGAACGCGTCGATCAAGGTCGTGTTCATTCCCGACTTCCGCGTGTCGCTGGCGGAGCTGATCATCCCGGGCGCCGATCTCAGCGAGCAGATCTCGACCGCCGGCTCCGAGGCGTCGGGCACGGGGAACATGAAGCTGGCGATGAACGGCGCGCTGACGATCGGCACGCTCGACGGCGCCAACGTCGAGATTCGCGACGCCGTCGGCGCGGAGAACGTGTTTCTTTTTGGATTGACCGCGGATCGAATCCAGACGCTGCGCGCGAACGCGGGCTACCGGCCGCGGGAGCTGTACGACCGCGACGCGCGCCTCAAACGGGTGATCGACGCGTTCGAGTCGAACCTGTTCTCTCCGAAGGAGCCCGGACTCTTTCACTGGATTGTCGACTCCCTGCTCGACCATGGGGACGCCTATTTTCATCTCGCGGACCTGCCCGCCTACATCGACGCGCAACACCAGGTCGACGACACGTTCAGGCAGCCGGCGACGTGGGCGTCCACGGCGATTCTGAACGTGGCGCGGATCGGCCGGTTCTCGAGCGATCGCACCGTCGCGGAGTACGCCAGGGACATCTGGGGAATCGCGGGCGTCTAGGACGCCGAATATGTTGAGCCGCCTCACTCGAAGCAAGGGTGCCGGCTACGTCGCGGGATTACTGGGCATTGCCGCGGTCACCGCCATCTGCGCGCCGTTTCACGAAACACTGAATGACACGACCGTCGCGCTGGCCTATCTGCTGGTGGTGCTGCTGGTGGCGACGGTCTGGGGCAGCCGGCCGGCGTTCGTCGCTTCAGGCGCCGGCATGCTGTGCTTCAACTTCTTCTTCCTGCCGCCGGTCTACACGCTGACGATCGCGGATCCGCAGAACTGGGTCGCGCTCACCGCCTTTCTCGTCACGGCCGTCACGGCCGGACAACTGTCGGACCTGGCGAAACGGCGCGCGGCGGAGGCGGAGGCCGCCAGAAAAGACGCCAGACTGGCGAGCGCGCACAATCGAAGCCTGCTCGAGGCGAGCCTCGACGCGCTCGTGACGATCGGGACCGACGGCAGGATCAACGACGTCAATTCCGCCATCGAAACCCTGACCGGCCGTTCCCGCGGGGAACTCATCGGCACCGACTTCTCGGACTGCTTCGTCGAGGCGGAGACCGCGCGCGCCGCGTACGAGGAGGTGCTTCGCGACGGCTTCGTGCGCGATCGCCGGCTCGAGATTCGCCACTGCGATGGACATCTCACGTCGGTGCTCTACAACGCGTCGTTGCATCGCGATGACGGCGGTAACGTGATTGGCGTGGTGGCGGCGGCGCGTTCGATCTCGACGTCCGCCGGGCGTTCCGCGATTCTGATGGCGAACGCCGTCGTCGTGCGGAACCTGGAGCGCTTCGTCGCGTTCGCCGGTCTTTTTTCGATCGCCGTCGGCCTGCTCGGTCTGATCGGTTGGACGCTCGGCATCGCGGTCCTTAAGAGCGTCATCCCCGGGCAGGTGATCATCAAGCCGAACGCGGCCGTCGTTCTCGTTTTGTGTGGCTGCTCGCTGTGGCTGCTGCGGAGCAGCGGCGCGGAGCCCCCACGGGGAGTCCGGAAGCGCGCCGCTCAGGTGTTGGCGTCGGTCATCGCTTTGGTGGGTCTGCTGAGCCTGTCCGAGCACCTCGTCGGCTGGGACCTGGGCATCGATCAGCTGCTGTTCGTCGATGAGAATCCCTGGGAGGCGTTCGGAAGCGTTCGTCCGGGCCTGATAGCTCCGATTACCGCACTGGACTTCCTTCTGATTGGGCTCGCGCTGCTGTGGCTGGACTGGACGGTCGCGTACCGGTCGCGGCGCTATGGGCCGGCGCAGTTCCTGGCGTTCGCGGCCAACACGGGTGCCATCGTCGGGATCCTGGACTTTGTTCTCGGGTCGCACACCTCATACACCCACGTCGCGCTGCAGACGGCCATCACTTTGTTCGTGCTCTCGTTCGCCGTGGCATGTGCGCGTACGAGTGGGGGCCTCGGTGCGCTGTTCGTCAGTTCGAGTACCGGCGGCATGCTCACCCGACGGCTCTGGCCTGCGGCCATCGTGGTCCCGCTGCTCATAGGAACCGCGTCCTGGAAGACCTACTCAGCCGGCCTGTTCTCCGAGTGGAGCGCGATCACGGTGATGATCGTCGCGATGATCACGCTGCTGGCTGCTCTGACGGTCTGGAGCGGCCAGAGCATCGATCGCAGCGACGCGGAACGCGGGCAGGCGGAAGGGTCGCTGCATCGAAGCGAGGCGGAGCTGAGAGAGGCGCAACGTCTGGCGCGGGTGGGCAGTTGGTGGTGGGATCCCACGACCGACACCGTCACGTGGTCGGAAGGGCTGTATCGTATTGCCGGCCGAGATCCAAAGGTGCCGCCTCCAGGCTTCAAGAAGCACTCCCGTTTCTACACGTCTGAGAGCTTCGCGCGCCTGACCGCCGCAGTGGAACGGGCCGTCCAGAAGGGGACGCCGTTCGACCTCCAGCTGGACATGGTGCGCGCCGATGGTGCGATCCGCGCCCTCACGAGCCGTGGCGAAGCGGAGCGTGACGACCGTGGCCGGGTCGTGCTCGTGCGCGGCACGGTCCATGATGTCACCGAGCACAAACGCGCTGAAGAAGCGTTGCGACAGAGCGAGGCGAAGTACCGCGCGTTGTTCGACTCAATCGACGAGGGTTACTGCCTCATCGAGGTGATGTTCGACGAGCACGACAAGGCGGTGGATTACCGCTTCCTTGAGGTGAATGCCGCATTCGAAGGGCAAACCGGACTGATTGGCGCGGCGGGCAAGACCATGCGGGAGCTTTCACCGGGCCACGAGGAGCATTGGTTTGAGATCTACGGTCAGATCGCCCTGAGCGGTCAGCCGCAGCGTTTTGAGAACCATGCCGAACAGCTGCACCGTTGGTATGACGTGTACGCCTATCGCTACGGCGACCCGAAGCGCCGCCAGGTCGCCCTCCTCTTCGACGACATCACCGAGCGCAAACGCGCTGAAGAAGCGTTGCGACAGAGCGAAGCCAATCTGAAGAAGGCCCAGGCCATCGCGCACATTGGCAGCTGGCACCTGGATGTCGGGCGGAACATCCTCACGTGGTCCGACGAGGTGTTCCGCATCTTCGGCGTGCCCGAAGGCACGCCCCTCACGTACGAGTCGTTCGTCGGCGCGATTCATCCCGCGGACCGGGACGCCGTCGACAAGGCGTGGACCGCGGCGATGCACGGCGCGCCGTACGACATCGAGCATCGCATCCTCGTCGGCGGCGCGCTGAAGTGGGTGCGGGAGCGGGCCAAGGTCGAGTTCGACAAGGATGGACACGCGGTCGAAGGCCTCGGCACCGTGCAGGACATAACCGAACGCAAGCGCGCGCAGGAGGAATTGCTGCGGATCAATCGCGCGCATCGTGCGCTGAGCAGCTGCAACGAGGCCCTGATCCGCGCCACGGAGGAATCCGCCTGGCTCGATCAGATCTGCCGCATCATCGTCGACGCGGCGGGCTATCGCTTCTGCTGGGTGGGCCATGCGGAGCACGACGAGGCGAAGACCGTCACGGCCGTGGCGGAGGCCGGCGTCGATGAGGGCTACCTGAAGGCCATCCGCGTGACCTGGGCCGGCACTAACGGCAGTCTGGGACCGACCGGGACGTGCATCCGGACCGGGCAAACCCAGATCGTGAAGAACACGGCCACCGATCCTGCGTACACGCCATGGCGCGACGAGGCGCGGAAACGTGGGTACGGCTCGATGATCGCGATCCCGCTCGTGGTCGACGAAGAACCCTTCGGCGCGCTGAGCATCTACGCCGCAGAGGCTGAAGCGTTCCGCGATGAAGAAGTCACGCTGTTGACGGAATTAGCCGGCGACCTGGGCTACGGCGTCACCTCCCTGCGCGTTCGGGCCGAGCAGATCCGTGGCGAAGAAGAGATTCGGACGATGAATGCCGAGCTCGAGCAACGCGTCCGCGCGCGAACGGCCGATCTCGAAGACGCCCGCGATCGGGAAGCCAAGATCGGCTTCAGAATCCAGCAGATGATGTTGCTCACGCAGCCGCCCACGGACGTTCCCGGATTGCAGGTGGCGGCGCTCACGATTCCGTCGGAGCGGATCGACGGCGACTTCTACGACTTCTTCAAGCATGAGAACCAGTGCCTCGACGTCATCGTCGCCGACGTCATGGGCAAGGGCATTCCCGCGGCGCTGCTTGCGGCAGCGACCAAGACCAACTTCCTCGAGGCGCTGTGCCATCTGACCGCGATGAGCCGGAGCGGCCAGCTGCCAGAACCGAAAGAAATTGTCACGCTGGCCCACGCCGACATCGTACGGCAGCTGATCGATCTCGAGAGCTTCGTGACGCTGAGCTACGCAAGGCTCGATCTGAGCCGCGGGCATCTCGACCTGGTCGACTGCGGGCATACGGGAATGATGGTGGTGCGCGGCAAGACCGGCGCGTGCGAGATCCTTCACGGCAGCAATCTCCCGCTCGGGATCCGCGAGGGCGAGATCTTCGACCAGATCGCCGTCACGTTCGAGCCGGGGGATCTGTTCATATTCTTCTCGGACGGGATCACGGAAATGCGCAACCGCGAGGGCGAGCTCTACGGCGCGGATCGTCTTTCGGAGTGCGTCCGGATCAACCGCGCCCTGGAGCCGAAGGCGCTCGTGGAGGCCATCCGCAGCGCCGCCGTGACCTTCGCGCACTCCGATCGCTTGAACGACGACCTGACGTGCGTGGTCGTGAAAGTCGGGGACGCTGAGCGGCCGCTCGCGCGCGCGGAGATGGAAATGAGCAGCGGTCTCGGCGATCTTCGCCGCGCCCGCACGTTCGTGCGCGACTTCTGCCGGAGCGTCCCGGCGGCGCTGCTCGATCCAGACGAGGTCGCGGCGCTCGAGCTGGCTGTGAACGAGGCGGCCAGCAATATCATGAGGCATGCGTATCACGGCCGCGCCGATCAGAGGATCCAGGTGGAGGCCGAGGGGTTTGCAGACAGGGTCTCGATTCGCCTGCATCATCTCGGCGATTCGTTCGACCCCGCCGCCGTCTCGCCTCCCGCGCTAGACGGCTCGCGGGAATCGGGCTTCGGCCTCTACCTCATCAGCCGATGTGTGGACGAGGTGCGGCATTCCCGCGATGAACGAGGGCGGAACTGCATCGTCCTCGTCAAGAGGATCAAGACGTAGATGCGAAGGAGACACGATGGAGTTAGTCCTGCAGCGGAGCGGCGACGTGGCGGTGGCAACCGTGCCGGTCGAGGATCTCGACGCCAGCAACGCCGGGGAATTCAAGCGTGATATGACACCCGTGGTCGACGCCACGACGAAGCTGGTCCTCGATCTGTCGCGCCTGCGCTTCGTCGACAGTTCGGGACTGGGCGCGTTCATCTCCTGTCTTCGGAAGCTCAACGCCAAGGGAGGCGATCTGAAACTGTGCGGCATGTCGAAGCAGGTGCGCGCCGTCTTCGAGCTCGTCCGCATGCACCGCGTTTTCGACATCTTCGCCACCACCGAGGACGCGATTCGCGCGTTCGCGCACGCCTCACAGTAGCGTGCCGCGCAAAATCACGAGCCCGACCGAGAAGTAGATGATGAGGCCGGTGACGTCCACCAGCGTCGCGACGAACGGCGCGGACGACGCCGCCGGATCGAATCCGAGGCGCCGCAACAGAAACGGCAGGAGCGATCCCGTCAGCGTGCCCCACAGCACGACGCCGACGAGCGAAATGGAGACGGTCAGCGCGACGAGCAGCCAGTGCTCGCCGTACAGCGTGGAAAACGCCGACCAGATCGCGATGCGCAGGAACCCGATCGTGCCGAGGATGCTGCCCAGCGCGAGCCCCGCGCCGATTTCGCGCCGCATCACCTTCCACCAGTCGATCAGCTTGACCTCGCCGAGCGCCAGCGCGCGGATGACGAGCGTGGACGCCTGCGAGCCGGAGTTGCCGCCGCTCGAGATGATCAGCGGCACGAACAGCGCGAGCACGACGGCCTTCGCAATCTCCTTCTCGAAGAAGCCCATCGCCGTGGCCGTCAGCATCTCGCCCAGGAACAGCGCCGTCAGCCAGCCCGCGCGCTTCTGGATCATGCGCGTGAACGCGATGCGCATGTAGGGCTCGTCGAGCGCTTCTGATCCGCCGAATCGCTGGATGTCCTCGGTCGCCTCCGCTTCCGCGACATCCAGCACATCGTCGACGGTGACGATGCCGATGAGGACGCCTGCGGAATCCGTGACCGGCAGCGCGGATCGATCCTCGCGTTTGAATGCCGCGACGGCGGTTTCCTGATCGTCCGCCGCTTTCAACGCGACGAAGCGGCGGTCCATCAGGTCGCGGACATGCGCGGCGGGATCGCTGAGCAGGAGCTCGCGGATCCGGATGTCGTCGATCAAGACGCTCTGATCGTCGACGACGTAGATCACGTTCATGGTCTCGCTGTCCTGGCCGTGCGTGCGGATGTAATCGAGGACACCCTGTACCGTCCAGTCCTCGTGGACGGCGATGTAGTGCGGCGTCATCCGCCGCCCGATCGACGCTTCCGGATACCCGAGCAGGTTGACGGCGACGGCGCGTTCTTCCGGCGTCAGCAGGGCGAGCAGTTGCTGCGTGGCGCGGGCGGGCAGCTCTTCGAGGAACATGGTGCGGTCGTCCGGCGCCATGTCGCTGAGCAGCGCCGCAACGTCTTCCTGCGCCATGGCTTTGAGCAGCGTCTCCTGCGCTTCCGGCGACAGGTACTCGAACGTGGAGGCCGCCGTCTTGCGTGGCAGCGTCCGGAAGACGAGGACCTGGTCCTCGACCGCGAGGTCGGTGAGCAGCGCCGCGATGTCGCCGGCCGGATGGTTGCGGACCATCTCCCGAAGACGACCGAAGTCACGCGCGCGGATCACCGCCGCCAGTTCGTCGGCGGGACGGGCGACCTCGCGCAACAGACGCAGCGCGCGATCGCGATCGGGGCCATCGAGATGTTCGGACATAAGCTTCAGGGAGGCCCGGACCACGTCGCGATGATGCACGTGCGGGCCGACGATCTTGGCGACATCGAGCCAGAGATGGTGAATGAGATCGAGATCGGCGGCGCTGAGCGACGGTGCGTGCGCGCCGATGTGATACGAGGCCGTGCGTCCGCTCGGATGATGGACGACGAGGTGCACGTCGAGCGTCCTGGGCTCCGGCGTCCGCTCCCAGGCCTCGCCGAGCAGTCGTGCTTGATCGTCGGCGGACAACGTTTCCGACTCGCCGCAGTGGATTTCCGATGACTGGAGCCGGACGGCGGTTTCGATGATCGCGTCGAAGACGTTGGCCGCCGGCGCGATGAGCAGCCGCACCGTCCGGCCGTGCCGTTCCGCTTCGGCCATCACGGCCGACAGCAGATGCCGCTCGTCGTCGGTCGCGCGCGGAGTGACGGACGGATCGTCCGGCACGTCCACGCCCACCAGCCGCGCCGTCATGACAACGACGTCGCGATCGCCGGCTGCTCGAAGCGCCGCGGCCAGATGCGTCATCGCGTGGGGCTTGCGGACCGGCACCAGCAGGTTGCCGGGCCGCGCGTCCACGTGCAGCAGATCCACATCGTCGGACGGCAGCAGCTGGAATTCGTCGAGCGCGGGCCCTTCCGCCGTTTCGACGGACCGTTCCCTGGCTACCGTGAGGGCGACAGTGACGCCAAGAACGAGTGCGGCCCCAGCCCAGGCGCCCGCATCGCGCGCCGCCAGCACACACGCGGACGGCACCGCCAGCAGAAGGGCCGCGAGGCTCAGGCCGATCGGCCATTCGCGCCCAGCCACCTTGACGTTCATCGGCGTCCGGAACGCGCGACCCTCGGGACGGAGCCGTCGAAAGCGGATCAGCGCGACGGCCTTCAGCGCAGCACTCCACGCCACACCGACGGCATAGGCCCCGACGAGCCAGCCCGGGCGACTGCCCGCGACGGCCACAATCGCCACCTGGGCGAGACCGATCGCGTCGACCAGCCGCCACTGCGTGCCGAACCTCGGATGTGGCGCGCGGAGCGCGCGGCCGAGCAAGCCCTGCTCGACGAGCCGGGAGAGGGCGCTTTGTGCTCCGGCCATGGAGGCGCGCGCGGTCATCGTCAGCAGGAGCACGGCAGCCAGGACAATCAGGACTGCGTAGATCGCGCGCAGCCACGCCGGCCCCATGACGTGCAGCATCAGGCCCGCAAGCGGCGCGTCGCGCCAGGCCGATCGGTCGCCATTGGACATCACCGCTGCCACCACGAAACCGACCAGCGTAGTAATGGCCAGCGCGTACACGCCGACCAGAACGGCCGTGCGACGCAGATTCTGGATGCGCGGCTGAGCGAGCTCTGGCGCCACCTGGGCCAGGGCGTCCGTGCCGCCGACGACGAATAGCACACGGCCCCAGACGACGACCAGCGCGAAGACACTCCCAAACGTCCGCGGCACGTCGGGCACGGGAATCGGCTGCGCGCCGCGCCACATCGCCGTGCCGGTGCCCCAGAGGACGGCGACGGCGAGCACGCCGACGATGCCGAGCATTAAGCGCGACACCGTCTCCGCGCTGAACCAATGGCCGCGCCGCTGCGCCCACCACACGCACGCGAGCATCGCGAGGGCGATGGCCGTCGAGAGGTCTTCGGCGACGAAGCCCGTCGCCGCGGTGTTGAGGCCGACCATGGCGTCGAGGAATCGCGCGATGTACCGGCCCGCGACCACCGCGGCCAGCGGACCCAGAAACAGCCGGTCGACGACGAGGGCGGCCGCCGCCACTCGGGCCGGCCGGGCGCCAAGTCCATCCCGCACGGTCCCATACAGGCCGCCTGGCACGAACAACCCGCGGGACTCGACGTCGACGGCCCGGAGCAGGATGCCGACGAAGACCGCCCCGAGGACGAACCAGGGCGCCGAAGGTCCGACGAGATCCTCGGCGATACCGCTGGCAAAGAACGCGACGGCGCCAAGTTCGACGAGCGCCAGACCGGCCGCCCGCCACGTCGAGATGTACGACAGCAGCGTCCTCGTGGAGAGGACGACGGGGATGCGTCCGGACGGCGGGAAGGCGAACCGGGAAGGCACCGTACCTTGATCCTACGTCGAGAGATACCAGGGCACGTTGATGACGACGACGTCCTCGTCGCCGCGGACGAGGAGCAGGGCTTTCAGCATCGCCGCGCGTTTGTTGTGGAGCAGATGATGGTACCAGCGGCGCGCGATCAGTTCGGGAATCAGCACGGCGATCTGGCGGTCTGGATGCGCGCGCTTCATCTCGAGAATGTAGTCGAGCAACGGGTTGAAGACGTGGCGGTACGGCGACGCGATCGTCACGAGCTGCGGCCGCGGCAGGTGCGCCGCCCGCGCAGGCGCCTCGACGTATTCCGGCCACCGCCCCGTCAAATCGCTCTCGGTGGAACCGCCGGCCTGCACCTGCACGACGAAGATGTCCGGCGACAGCTTGAGCGCAAAACGCAGGCCCTTCTGCGACATCTTGTTCCACTGGCTCATCGGAATAATGACGATGGGCGGCTGGATGTTCGTCACGTTGAGCGGCAGCGGGCTCGCGATCTCGAGCGAGACCGCGTGGTAGTGCCGTCGCACGGCGCCGAACGTCACGAGCAGCAGAGGAACGAGCAGCGTCATCACCCACGCGCCCTCTGCGAACTTCGCGACGAGCACGACGACCAGCGTCACGCCAGTGGCCGCGGCGCCGACACCATTGATGATGATGTTGCGCGCCTGATGCTCGCCGCCCGCCTTCAGCCAGTGCGCGACCATCCCCGCCTGCGACAGCGTGAACGCGAGGAACGCGCCAATCGCGAAAAGCGGGATGAGCCTGTCCGTGATCCCGCCGAAGATGATCAGCAGAAACGCCGACAGTCCGGTCAGCACGTAGATCCCGTACGAGTACACGAGCCGGCGTCCGCGGGAGGCGAAGACGCGCGGCAGGAACCCGTTCTGCGCAATCAACCGGCACAACCGCGGAAAATCGGCGAAGCCCGTGTTCGCCGAGAGCGCCAGCACGGCGAGGATCGCGCCGATGCTCACGTAATAGAAGGCGCCGCGTCCGACGACGGCCGCAACCAACTGTGACAGCACGCTTTCGTAGCCGGCGGTGCCCGGCTCCGTGGCGCCGATGTGGTACGCCTGCGCCAGATAGGCGATGCCCGCGAGCAGGATGACCAGCACGCCGACGATGACCGACAACGTCGTGCGCGCGTTGCGCACCGCCGGCTCCTTGAATGCGCCCACGCCATTGCTGACCGCTTCGACGCCCGTCATCGCCGTGCAGCCGCTCGCGAACGCGCGCACAAGCAGCCACGTCGACACCCCCGCCGTCGCCGCAGGCATGACCGGTGGCGCGTCGACCGGCCACGGCTGGCCGCCGGTGATCAACGACTTGAGCAGACCGATGGCGATGACGACGAACAGGCACGCGACGAAGAGGTACGTCGGCAGAATAAACGCGACTCCAGACTCGCGCACGCCGCGAAGGTTGACCAGGGCAATCATCGCGAGGATGCCGAGGCACAGCGCAAGCGTGTGCGGCTGCAGCGACGGCGCCGCGGACACGAGCGCGCCGACGCCGGCAGACACGCCGACGGCAACCACGAGCACGTAGTCGAGCAACAGCGCCGCAGCCGCCAGGAGTCCGGGAAACACGCCGAGGTTGCGGCGCGCGACCGTGTACGATCCGCCGCCCGTGGGATAGGCGCCGATTGTCTGCTGGTAGGACAGGTAGACGACCACCAGCAACGCGATGATGATCGTGATGATCGGACCGACGTAGCCAATGCCGGGCGCCCCGAGCGCAATCAGGAGCGTCATCGCGGCCTCGGGCCCGTAGGCCGCCGAGCTCAACGCGTCGAGGCCCAGCATCGGCACGCCGGCGAGCCAGCCGACGCGCTGCTCGCCTTCCTCCTGCGAGGCGAGCGGCTTGCCGAAGAGTAAATCGCGGAGGGACATATCGGGCTAGTCGGCGAGGTCGTCGGCCCCGCCGACACCGGGCGGCGCGGGGGGCTCGGTCGCGAGCCGGTAGCCCACCCACGGTTCGCTGATCAAGTAGCGCGGATGCGCAGGATCCGGCTCGATCTTCTTGCGGAGTTGCGCGACCAGCACCCAGAGGTGCTCCGGTTGGTCCACGGCGTTCGCGCCCCAGATGGCCTTGAGGATCGCGCGGTGCGTGAGCACGCGGTCGGGGTTGCGCGCCATGAACGCGAGCAGCTCGAACTCTTTCGGCGTGAGACGGATTTCCTCCTCGCCCCGCACCACGCGCCGCCGGTCGTAGTCGATCGTCAAATCGGCCAGCCGTGCGCGGCCCGAGTCCACGGACTCCTCGCTGAGCACGCGCCGCATCCAGACGCGGATGCGCGCCAGCAGCTCTTCGGGGCCGAACGGTTTCGTGATGTAGTCGTCGGCGCCGAGATCGAGCGCGGCGACCTTATCGGCCTCGCTGCCCCTCGCGGACAGGATCACGATCGGCAAGCTGGACGTGGCGCGCACGCGGCGGCAGACCTCGGAGCCTTCGATGTCCGGCAACCCGAGGTCGAGAATCATGAGATCCGGCGGATGGTCCGCCACGACTTTCAGGGCGTCTGCGCCGGTGCCCGCCACCTCGACGTCGTAGCCGCGCGATCGCAGCAACGGCGCGACGGCCCGCTGAATCGGCACTTCATCGTCGACCAACAGGATGCGGGCGGGGCGCGTCATACCCGCTCCGCCGCCGGCTCCCGCGACTCCACAGGCACGGCGATCGTGAAGCGCGCGCCGCCGTCCGGACAATTCTCGGCCCAGACGCGTCCCTGCTCGACGGCCAGCAATCCGCGGACGATCGAGAGGCCCATCCCCGTCCCCGACACGCCCTTCGCCTGCGCGCCTCGATAGAAGCGCTCGAAGAGCCGGGGCAGGTCCGCGGCCGAAATGCCTGGACCGTGATCGCGTACGGTGATGGAGAGCTCGCGATCGGCGACGCCCGCATGCACGTCAATCGCCGCGCTGTCCGCGGAGTACTTCGCGGCGTTCTCCAGCAGATGCGCCAGCGCGGCGGACGTCAGGCGCGGATCGAGCCGGACGAGCACGTCCGTCTCGATCGCGACCTCGACCGGGTGCCGGCCGAGCGCATGCTCCACGTGCTCGCGGGCCGCGTCGATGATCTGCGCCGGATGCACCCACTGCAATTCGGTCGCGACCGCGCCGGCGTCGATGCGCGCCATGTCGAGAATGTTCTGAAACAATCGCGTGAGCCGTTCGACTTCGGCCAGCACGAGCTGGCTCTGTTCGCGCCGCTCCGCCTCGCTGAGCCACGACGCCTGAAGGTTGCTCGCGGCGACACGGATCGCCGTCAGCGGCGTCCGCAGATCGTGGCCGAGCGACGCCAGCAGCGCGGACTTCAGTTCCTCGCTCTGCCGCGCGAGCTCCGCGGCCTTGCGCTCCTGCAGGAACTGCACGCGCTCGATCGCGATCGCGACGACCCCCGCCAGCACGTCGAGCGATCCGGGATCGACTGGCCGTCCGGCGGCCGCGAGCAGGCCGACCGGCTTCGTGCCGAGCCGCAACGGGACGATGCTCACGACCTGACCGTCGACGGCCATCGTGCGATGGCCCGAATACGTGCGCTGCCGCGCGTCGAACTCCAGCGTGTGCGTCGCGCCCGCGAACGCCAGCTGCAGCTGACTCTGATCCAGCGCCAGCGACATGGCGCCGCCCTCGGCGATGTCCCACCCCAGGCTGCCCGGCAGACAGATGGCGACGTAACTCAGGTCGAACCGGCGCGCGATGGATCGCGCGAGCTGTGCGATGGCCTCGCGGCTGTCGGTCATGAGCAGGACGTCGCGGCTCAGGTCGAACAGCCGCGTCATCTCGTCCCGCCGGACGAGCGCCTCCTGCGCCCGCGCCCTCGCCGCCGAGGACAGATTACTGGCGACCAGGCTGACCGCCAGGAACGCGAACAGCGCCACCCAGTTCTGGGGATCGGCGATCGTGAGCGTGCCCACCGGCGGCAAGAAGAAGAAGTTGAACAGGAGCATCGCCGCGATCGAGGTCGCCACGGCGGTCCACAGCCGCGACGTGGCGGCCACGAGCAGGACGACGAGCAGAAAGCTCAGCGCCACCGTCGTGGCGTTGGAGACGTCCAGCACCCGCACGTACGCGAACGTCACTGCCGCCACGGCGGTGATGCCCATCGCGGCGCGGAACAGGTCCTTGGTCACCTACGTCCGCATCTGCTGTTTCAGACGGGCGACGGCGTCCTCGCGGCGGCCGCTTCGCATCTCGTCTTCGAAAGCCCGCAGCGCGGCGGTCACGACGTCGCGGTGATGGAGATCGGTCCCCAGTGTCTTGACAGCCTCGAGCCACAGCGCATGGATCCGCTCGACATCCTCGGGTGACAGCTCCGGCGCATGCGCGCCGAGCGAAAAGCGCTGGATGCGGCCGCCCGAGGCGTGGACCGTGAGCCGCGTCGACAGCGTCCGATCGTGGGGCGTGCGGTCCCAGGCGTCGCCGAGTTGCTTCGCCTGATCGACGGCGGTCATCTTCGCGGATTCCCCGACGACGACCTCGCTCGCCTTGAGCCGCACGGCGGTCTGCGCCACGGCGTCGAAGATGTTCGTCGCCGGGACGACGAGCAGCTTGACGGCCCGCCCGTGCCGCTCGGCAATCGCCACGACCTTCGTGAACAGCAATTGCTCGTAATCGGTGAACAGTTCTTCCCGCTCGATGTCCTGCATGCCGGCGTCCGGCCCGGTGAGCAACCGAATCGTGAGGACCACGACATCCTGCGTCTCGGTGTCCGTGTCGTGAACGGTGCGATCGAGGTGCGCAAGCGTGTTGTAGTCGCGCACCGGCACCAGGACGCAGCCCGGCCGCGCGTGCAGTTCGTCGAGCCCGACCTCCGCTTCGCGGAGCAGCTGGAATTGATCGGTGTGTTGCTCGTGAGCGACCTTGCGCCGCCTCGCCATCGCGTGCTCGGAGGTGACAAAGACGGCATACAGGCCGAGCGTGAAAGCGATGCCCGAGATCGTCGCCATCTGCTTGGTGAACAGATTGATCACGGCGGCAGCGAACAGTGCGAGCGTGATAAGCGCGAGGCCGAGCGGCAGCTCACGCCCTCCGACCCGGATGTTCAGGGGCACCTTCCACTCGCGCGGCACATCGGCCTCCGAGAAGCGGAGGACCAGCATCGCGAGCGACTTGAACGCGAAACTCCAGACGACGCCGAACGCGTACGCTTCGCCGAGCACGTACACGTTCCCGCGGCTCACGACGATCGTGAACAGCTGCAGCAGCACGACCAGATTGATCAACCGGTACGTCGTTCCGAACTTCTGGTGCGGCTGGCGGAACCAATCGGTCAGGACGCCGTCTTCCGAGACGCGGTTCAGGACGCCGTTCGATCCGACGATCGCCGTATTCACCGCGCCCGCGAGAATAAGGAAGCCGACGATGACGACGAACGCCTGAAACACCAGCCGCAGCGTGAGCGGGCCGGCGACGTTCATCGCCAGACCGGAAATGAGGTTGTCGTAGAACTTCGGCCGCACGCCATCGGGGATGATCGCGACCGCGAAGAAGCTGACGAGCGACGTGAACAGCAGGCTGTAGACGAAGATCACCATCCCGGTGCGCTTCAGGTTCTTGACCTTGGGATGCTCGATCTCGCGGTAGACCTGAGCCAGCGACTCCTCGCCGCTCATGGCGAGAATCGAATGACCGAAGCCCACGGCGATCGCGATCGCGGTGAACCCGGGCCAGATCGTGCCCTTCAACCAGCCGAGCGCGTCGTCGGAGAAGTGCAGATTCCGCAGGACCGGCGCGGGCGGCAATGGGCCGCCGCCGCGGACGAACAACGTGAACCCGCACCACGCGATCATGAGGACGACCATGACGGTCGTCACCTTCATGATCTTCAACGCGTCATCGCTCGATTCGTGGATGCCCTGCGTGTTGCGCCACCAGAAGTACACCGTGATGAGCACGGCGACGAACGCGGACGTCGCGCCGACCGGCAGGCTGCGCGCGCTGCCGAAGCGCTGCAAGAGATCGTTGAGCAGGCCGACGATGTACTGGCCGGCCGACACGCCGCTGATCGGCCCGGTCAGGACGTAGTCGAAGAGCAGCGCCGACACCGAGAGCTTGGCCAGCGTGCCGCCCATCGCTTCCTTGACGACGCGGTACACGCCGCCGCGGACGAACATCGCCGAGCTCTCGATGTACACCGCGCGTACCGTGTACGAGAAGAGCATCACGCCGAGGATGAACCACGGCGCGGCCTTCCCCACCGCCTGCTCCACGATGCCGCCGACGTAGAACGCGGTCGATCCGAGATCGTTGAGAACGATCGCCGCGGCGCGCCAGAAAGAAATGAACGAAAGGAGGACGGTAGTGGCGACGACGACGCGAACGCGTCGGTCGCGCGGCAACGATGGGACAGTCACAAACGCGCTATTTTACGCTACTTGGCTCGGACTCCGCATCCGCGGGTGACAAGGCCACCGGGCCCGATAAGTACGGCGTCAGCGCCGCGAAACGATACTCGATTTCCGCGACCTGGTCCGCGGTGAACTTCAGCGTCGTGACTCGCGCGCCGCCGCCAATACCGCCGCTGCGCGTCGCCGTCGTCTTGAAGATGCCGCGCTTCTTCATGACGTAGAGGTCGGCGCCGGGTATCTGGGCGGCGAGATTCCGCATCAGCAGGAACTTGCTGAAGGCGTCGCGCAGTGGCTCGAGCTGCCGCTGCTCGTGGAACGCCCACATGCGCGCCATCAAATCGGCGTACATCGCGTTGCCGGTGATCACGCCGTCCAGACCGAGACGCATTTCGTACAGCCACCCCGTCGCGAACGACGCGCCGAACACGCTGGTCAGCGGCGGCCGCTGCGCGACCTCCGACGTCATCCGCTCCAGGACCGGCGCTGACTCCTCTTTCACGTAGCCGAGGTGCGGAAACTCTCGCGCGAGCGAGACAATCAGGTCGACCGGTGGAGGAAGATCCCGCGCCCCGCCGCTCGTCTGGACGATCACCGGCCGCTTCGTCACCTGGGCCAGCGCGCGGAAGTACTCGCGGTACTCCTCGACGGACCGAGCCGCGCTCGGCGGCATCGCGATCATCGCGTCAGGCGCCAGCGCCTCGGCGCGATGCGCGTAGTCGAGCATCTCTGGCGTATCTTTGCCCTGCACGCCGAGCACGAGCGCGGTCTTCTTGCCCTGAATGGCCTTCGCGAGGATTTCCATGCCGCGCAGCCGCTCGTCCCTCGTCAGATTCGCGACGCCGCTCGATCCCTGCGGCCAGACTGCGCCGTGCGCGCCGCACCGATCGACGAACGCTGTTTCGCGAGCGAGATCGTCCCAGTCCACGGCGCCGGTTTCCGTGAACGGCGTGCTCAGAATCATGAACGCGCCGCGCATCGGTTTGCCGGCGGCGGTCACGCGCTGGCTCAACACCGCTGGCAGCGCCGCGGCCGACGCCAGCATCGTGAGACATTCACGTCGCGTATAGGTGATGGTCATGGTCTTCGCCCAGGCGGGTCCGAAAGGACCCGCCCTACTTGCGTCCTCGATTCTGCGACCGCTGCCTCGTTCTGTCGGATCGTCGATTCGTCCTCTCCGCCCGCTGCTTGGTTCTGTCCGACCCTTGCGGCGCCCGCTGGGGCCGTCGCTTCTCCGGCTCCCGGCCGCCCTTCTTTCGCCGCCGCACCTGCACGCGGATCGGCGATCCGATGAAGCCGAATTTCTCGCGCAGTTGGTTGATGAGAAAGCGCTGATACGAGAAATGAAACGTCGTCGCGACGTTCGTGAAGAACACGAACGAGGGCGGCGCGATGCCGATTTGCGCCGCGTACAGAATCCGGACGTGCTTGCTTCCCGGGCTCACGGGCGGGTTCGCCGCGGTCACGCCCTCGATGAACTTGTTGAGCGCCGGCGTGGGCACGCGCAGGCGGCGCGCGGCGGCCACCTTGTCGATCGTCTCGATGACCTTGCTGACGCGGTCGCCGGTCAGCGCCGAGATGTGGAGCAGCGGCGCGTAATCCAGAAACCGCATCCCGTGCCGGAGGTTCTCGTCGAAGTTGATCGCGAAGTGCTGATCCTGGCTCTTGACCAGATCCCACTTGTTCGCGAGGACGACGATGCCCCGGCCGGCGCGATCCGCCTCGCCGGCGATGGCGGCGTCCTGATCCGTCGCGCCTTCATTCGCATCGATGATCAGCGCGACGACATCGGCGTCCGCGATGGCTTCCTTGGCCAGCGCAACGCTGACCATCTCGACTTTCCCGCCACGCCCCACGCGACCTGGCCGCCGGATGCCGGCCGTGTCGATGATCCGGAAGCGGCGGCGGTGCCACAACAGCGGCACGTCGATCGCATCCCGAGTCGTCCCGGGCATCTCGCTCACGAGCACGCGTTCCTCGCGCAGCAGCCGGTTCACCAGAGACGATTTGCCCGCGTTGGGCCGACCAACAACGGCGATGCGAGTCTCTCGGTCGACGGGTTCAGAGGGCTGAGAGCTGATGGCGGAGGGCTGGCCGTCACCTGCTGGTGACTCGTCGCTGGGCGCTGCGGTGCGTTCTTCCAGCCCTAAGCCCTCAGCCCTTAGCCCTTTCACGATCTCGTCCAGGAGTTCTGCGACTCCGGTTCCGTGCTCCGCCGAGATCTCGAAAACGGGATCGAGTCCGAGCTGGAAGAACTCCATGACCGAGTTCTGAGACCGCTTGTCGTCGGTCTTGTTGATGGCGAGGAGCACAGGGCGATCGGTCGCCCGCAACTCGTGCGCGATCTGCTGGTCACCCGGCAAGAGACCCTCGCGCCCGTCGACGACCAGGACGATCAGATCGGCGCCGGCGATCGCGCGCTTTCCCTGCTGGACGACCAGTTCGTGGAGTGGATCTTCGCTGGCGCCGAAGAGCCCGCCGGTGTCGAGCACCTGGAAGCCGACGCCGCGCCAGACGACCGGACGCGCGAGGGAATCCCGCGTCGTGCCGGCGACGGGCGCGACAATCGCGCGGCGCGAGCCGGTGATCCGGTTGAAGAGCGTCGACTTCCCCACGTTCGGGCGGCCGACGAGCACGACTGATGCGATTTTCCTGGACATCTATGAGTTGCGCACTACTTCAACTTAGCCTATTCCTTGACAGCGTAAGTCTCAGAATCTATAGTCTTTACCAGCCGTCAGGAGCCCTTAAGCATGATCAAGGTCGACATCGTCAACGAAGTGTCGAAAATCGCCGACATCACCAAGGTCAAAGCCGAGGTGGCCGTCGACGCGGTGTTCGACGCGATGCGGACCTCCATGCAGCGGGGCGAACGGATCGAACTGCGCGGGTTCGGTGTGTTCCAGGTCAAGCCGCGCAAGCGCGGCATCGGCCGGAACCCCCGCACCGGCAAGGAAGTGCGCATTCCGCCGGGGCGCACGATTCGCTTCAAGCCCGGCAAGGATCTCCAGAACATCGGCTAAAGGCTCGACCTACGTCCCTCGAACCCGTCGATCGCACAACCAATATTGATCCGGACCCGCCGGTCGTCGTCTGGCAGCGGCCGCCGAAGTTCCAGGACCGCCGCTGGTTGCACGCGCTGCTGCTGCTTCTGACCGTTGCCTCGACCACGCTGGCCGGCATCGGGCATTACCTCTCGTATCAGTCGGACTTCACGCCCGCCCAACTTCCGAGCCTGTCGCTCGGTCTCGTGGCGAGCGGCCTGTGGTACAGCCTCACCATCCTCGCCATTCTCGGCTGCCACGAACTCGGGCACTACTTCGCGTGCCGCTATTATGACGTCGACGCGTCGCTGCCGTACTTCCTTCCAGTTCCCCCGCCGATGCTGACCGGCACGCTCGGCGCGTTCATCCGGATCCGCGAGCCGATTCCCACCAAACGCATGCTCTTCGACATCGGAATCGCCGGTCCCATCGCCGGTTTCCTCGTCGCAGTGCCCGCGCTCTTCATCGGCCTCTCGATGTCGCACGTCGTTCGCATTCCGGCCAACTCCACCGATCTGCTCGAGTTGGGCGAGCCGCTGCTGTTCAAAGCCGCGTCGTGGCTCCTCTGGGGCACGCAGCCGGACGGCTACTCGCTGAACATGCACCCGATGGCGTTCGCCGCCTGGTTCGGCCTGCTGGCGACCGCGCTGAATCTGTTTCCCATCGGCCAGCTGGACGGCGGACACATCTCGTATGCCGTGCTCGGGACGCGATCCACTTACGTCACGTTCGCCACGGTGGGCGTCGCGATCGTCCTGGCTTACTTCTCGAGCAGCTGGATCGTGTGGACGGTGCTGATGGTCGTCATGCTGCTCACGGTCGGCCCGCGCCACCCCCGCGTCTTCGACGAACACGTACCGCTCGATCGCGCCCGGCTCATCCTGGCGATTTTCGCGCTCGTGATGTTCATCGTGTGCTTCACGCCCGCGCCAATCCAGCCCATGGAATTAATAGGGCGATGAGAATTCAGATTTCAGAATTCACAACACGCTGATTGGATCGACGTCAATGATGACGCGGCGCTGCAGCTCTGGCCGGGCGGCCATGGCCGTCTGAATCGCCTCGCGAATCCGCCTCCGGTTCGACCCCTTTATCAACAGCTGCGCGCGATATTCGCCGCGGAGGCGGCCCAGCGGCGCCGGAGCGGGGCCGAGGACCCGGAGATCGTGCCGTCCGCCGTCGGCGCGTTGCACGCATTGCACGAGGCCATCCGCATCGTCCATCGCGCCGGCAAAGGTGCGCGATCGGACGACGATGTTGACGAGCGACACGAGCGGCGGGTAGCGCATCGCGCGGCGGAACTGGAGCTCGCGCTCGTAGAAGGCCGGATAGTCCTGGCGGCACGCGAGCTGAATGCTGTAGTGGCCGGGATAAATGGTCTGCACGATCGCTTCGCCCGGCTGCTCGCCGCGTCCTGCGCGCCCCGCCACCTGCGTCAACAGCTGGAACGTGCGCTCGGATGCGCGAAAATCGGCGAGACCGAGTCCGACGTCCGCCGAGACCACGCCGACCAGCGTCACGCGCGGAAAGTCGTGGCCCTTCGCGATCATCTGCGTGCCGACCAGCACATCGATCTCGCCGTCGCGGAAGCGCGACAGCAATCCCGACAGCGATCCTCTGCGCCGGATGGCGTCCCGATCCAACCGGGCGACTCTCGCCCCATGCGCGACGTTCTTCACTTCCGCCTCGACGCGCTCGGTGCCGAATCCCGCCTGCTCGAGGTACGCACCGGCGCACAGCGGACATGTCGGCGGGACGCGCGACGTGAAGTTGCAGTAGTGACAGCGCGCGCGGCGCGCCGCGCCCTCGCCGTGCACGACGAGCGAGACGCTGCAGTTGGGACAGTCGATCGTCCCGGCGCACTGACGGCAG
>Ga0326726_10000987_pt1 | contig 26435 bp, 27 predicted proteins | sample MHFenrmetagenome_2_FD_207603 | JGI IMG/M metagenome (GOLD analysis project Ga0326726, IMG submission 207603) | Lab enriched peat soil microbial communities from Michigan Hollow, Ithaca, NY, United States - MHF15MN | ecosystem: Environmental > Terrestrial > Soil > Wetlands > Peat | place: USA... | reverse complement strand
CTCGAATGCCTGCATGTCGCCATCGACGAAATTGCGGCGGCTGATGACGCGTCCGCGCAGATCGGGGTGCCCGGAGTCGACGCCCGTGTCGATCAACGCGACATGCACGCCTTCGCCACGCGACCAACGTTGCGCCTCCGCCAGGCCGAGCGCGTCGAGGCTCGGCTGAAGCTTGGCATAGGGATCATTGAACGTCGCCGTTGTAGACGTCTCGAAGGTCTGCAGAGGCTGCGCGAGCTGAACGCGCGGATCGTGCATCAAGCGCTCGATCAAGTCGGCGCCGGACGTTGCTTGCGGCCGGCGGAAAACCACGCACTGGACGCGCAATGCGGATATTGGCCAGCCCGCGACCTCGTGCAGGTCGTAGTCGTGCGCAATTGCGCTGACGAGAGCGAGCGCGGCACTCGTTACCCCGTACGACGATGCGCCGTCGTAACCGCGCAGAGTCGATCCCGCCCGACTCGCAATGGGCGCGGGTTCATTGCGCACAGTGACCAGAATGAAGTCTTCGGGCCGGGCACGAGATTCCATCGGCAGCACCGGCGCGCGCAGCTGGCTGAGCTGTGTTGCGCATCCACTTGCCAGGATAACTGCCGCCAATAAGGCGAGCAGCGCGACCCGTTTCAAGGCCGCCGCTCCCTGCCTCCAGTTGGGCCCGCAGCGGGGTCCGCAATGGGTTCGGCGAGAGCAATGTGGGCATCTGCGCGCAGGCGTTCGATAGCGCTGGTGAACTCGGCTGACGAAGCGGCGTACGGCACCGCAAGCGTCCACACGCCTGCATCGGTTGGACCAGCAACAATCTGCGCATTCACTGACCCCAGGAGCTTGCGCAAGTCTGCAACGGTCACCGACGGGGCCAACACGACGCGCAGGTTGCCCCTGATTGTCGCAGCGTTTGGTTCGGTGGTGAGCGTCTGAAAGCGTGGCGCCATCATGCGATCCATGTTTTGCCAGGCGACAAGTACTGCGAGTGCGACGACCACCGCGCCCTGCCCTGCGAGCGCCGCCAGCAGCCACCTTGGCAAGCGAGGTGACGGCACGCGCGGCCGTGCTACCCGTATCGTCTCGCCGGGCGAGGCCTCTGGCATCTGCCGCTCGAGTTCCTCGATGCGTGTCGCGAGCTTCTGGAATGACGCGCGCGGCGCATATTCCACGCGCGCATCGTTCACCAGCACGCTCTGCAGCCGCTCCTGAGCCTGCATCTCGCTCCTGCAATCGGCGCACTCCTCGATGTGCCGTGCGACCCAGTCTTCATCGTCACGCGCAAGCCGGCCGTTGACCACCCAGGGCAGCAACTCCCAGACCTTGTCGTGAAGTTCTCTTGAGGATACCTGAGACGTCATTGATCGCTCCTCGCCTGCGGCCCCGCGAGCTGCGGCAACATGACGCGCATTTTCTGGCGCGCGTGAAACATGCGCGTCTTCACAGTGTTCACCGGACAATCCATGATCGCCGCGATCTCCTCGCATGAGTGACCGACAAAATAGGTCAGTTCGAGCACGAGCCGCTGCTCGAGCGGCAGTCGTTCGAGCGCGAGCCCGAGCCACTCGCGCAGCTCCTCGGTTCGCAATGGCTCTTCACTGGTAAGTTCCGGCAGCGTATCGGTCGGGTTCTCGTGCGAGGCGATGGCCGTCACACGTTGGAGAGTTTTTAGTGCGCGGCGATACGCAATTCCCATGATCCAGGTCGATACGCGTGAAGCGCCCTTGAAGTCGCCCGCCTTGCGCCAAACGACCCACATCGTGTCGTTGATGACTTCCTCGGCTATGTCGAAGCGTCGGATGAACCGCGTGAGGAAACGCGCCAGCCGGCGGTGATATATGAAGTAGAGCTCCTGGAACGCGGCGTTGTCACGCGCCGCGACGCGCTGCAGCAGTTCCAGCTCATGGTCGGCTGCGCCAGGCGCATTGCTGCTGGCCGAACGCTCATGTTCGCGGCGGGGCACGGGCTGGGGGCTCAGTAAGGAAACGCTTTCATTGCCCGTGAGTTCCGCTCGCAGCGGATCTGGTTCATTGGCGGACTGAATATTCATGCACGGTTGGCTCGATCAAGCCTCAAAAGCGCCAGGCCAGCGTCAAAGCCCAATTGCTGCCGGCCCGTCCGCTACCGAGGTGCCTACGCGCAGTGGAATCAGCGCCAAAATATGACAGGTCGATGCCATAGTGGCGTACGTCGACGCCGATGCCGGCATTCCAGAACCAGTAGCCGGTCGGCCAGAACGCCGTCAGATCGTAGTAGCCCGCGCCGCCCGCGAGATACCAGTCGTTGCGAAGCGGCAGATGCGATGCGAGTTCGTAGGATGTCGCACTGTGGCGCGGGGTTGCGTAGCCGTTTGCATAGCGAGCCGTGTCCGGCGACCAGGCGACCGTAGCGAATAGTCGGTCACGATAGGCGAGCGAGCCCACGACTTCGTTGAGGTCGCTCACGCCATAACGCGAGCCGTCAAGGTAGAAGTAGTGGACGCCGGTCAGCTTGATGCGCCAATCCGTGGTGATCAGCCACGATCGGCCGGCGTAAGCGTTGAATTCAACTGTGGTATGGCCTTCGGCACCCGGCTGCGATGTCGATCCCCAGATACCGACGAAGCTGCCAGCAGCAGTTTCGTAGTGGATATCCGCCTGCAATGCCGGGTCACCGTAGGTTTGCGAAGCACCGCGATAGACATAGTCCGTGGTAGCCGCAACGAAGCCCGTCACGCGGCCTTCGCTCAAAGCCGGTGTCGCGAACAATGCCGCGGTGACGACTAGAAGTGATGTCCTGATTGCGCGCACGCGAAGTTGGCTCCATCCATCCCCGGCTAGTTCATACCACGGCGGCGCGCATAAATAAAAAGACCCTGGAGTCAATCGCACAGAGTCACCGGTCATCTTCCGGTAAGTATTCCTACTGATGGTCGCTCGAGGGTCGGCGACTACCCTACCCAGCACTTTGAGCAATCTACTTCAAAAGGCGGACACCGCTCCGTCCAAAGCCCGCAGATTCAACCTCTTCGCCTACGGTTTTCGGCCTCACTTCCTGGCAGCCGGCCTCGCGGCCTTTGTGTTGGTGCCGCTCTGGGCCATGAGCTTCGCGCTGGGACTGCCCCTCGGCAACGACTGGCCCCCGACACTTTGGCACGCCCACGAAATGTTGTTCGGGTTCGTCGCCGCGGCGATCGGCGGATTCATGCTCACCGCCGTGCCGAGCTGGACCAGCCAGCGCGGCTTCGCGGGACGTCCGCTCGTTGTCGTATCCGCGCTCTGGCTCTTGGGCCGGCTGCTGGTCGCGACCTCCTCGTTCTGGCCGTCTGCGCTCGTCGCACTCGTCGACGTCATGTTCCTTCCTGCAATCGCGTTTCTCATCGCGCCGCTGCTATTGCGGGAAGGCAATCGCAACACGCCGCTCCTCGCGGTGCTCGCGGTGCTATCGCTTGCAAACGTTGCATTTCACATCCTGGTCGCCCGCGCCAATGCGCCGCTTGCCGGACGCATGCTGCTTGTTGCCATCGACGTCGTCCTGTTGCTCATCACCGTGATCGGCGGGCGCATCGTGCCGGCGTTCACCGCGGCCGCCTTGAAGAATCGTGGCGACCTCGGAACCGCGGCAAATATCAAGGGATTGACGCCCGTCGCTATCGCGGTCATGGCCGCGGTGATCATCCTCGACGGCGGCTGGCCCGGCAGCTTGGCGGCAGGCTGGATCGCGGCCACCGCCGCGGTCGTGCACGCGGCCCGGCTCCTGCAGTGGCGTACGTTGCGGACGCTGCGCGATCCGCTCGTCTGGGTGCTGCACCTCGCGTATCTGTGGCTGCCGATCGGATTTTCTTTGAAGGCCATCGCACTTCTCAACGGTGCGGCATTCGCGGCGTTCTGGCTGCATGCGCTCACCATCGGCGCGGCCGCAACGATGATCCTCGGAGTCATGACGCGCGCCGCGCTCGGCCACACCGGGCGGCCGCTCGTCGTCTCACCCCTGATTACGGCAGCCTACCTGCTCCTTTCGGCTGCAGCGTTCGTGCGTGTATTCGGACTCGCCGTTTCCGGCCAGTCGTATCCGGTGTTGATACTCCTTGCCGCCATCCTGTGGACGGCGGCCTTTGGGCTCTATCTCCTGGTGTACACGCCGATCCTGGTTGGGCCGCGTGCGGATGGCAAACCCGGATAGCGTCAACGCCGTCCGCTGCGGCGTGCGCTCAATGTCGATTCGCACTATCCAGTAGAAATCGGTGCAGGCGCGCATCGTGCGTACGAAAGTGCGTCTCGAACCAGCTATTGAGCTTGGCGGAGAACGCCTCCCGGCCGTACGGCAGGGCCCGCTCGCATTCATCCATGATTTCGCGGATTTCGTCGAGCAGGGCTTCGTGGTCGCGCTTGTGCTCCGTGTACGCAGGATAACGTCGCGCCTGCATGTTTTTCTCCTCGAGCGCGAAGTGCGCCGATATCTGCGCGTGGATCTCGCCGAGCGCCGAGCTCGCCTCCGCGGATGATGGCGATTCATCGAGTACCTCGTGCACGGAGTTGATGGCGCGAACGAGCTCGCGGTGCTCGTGATCCACCTCGGGGATGCCGAGCGAAAATTCATCCCGCCATTTGAGCAGTGTCATGGCCATTGGTCCTTTAGTGAATGCTGAAGCCGCCCTGCTCCGCATGGAAATCGATCACCAGATTCTGCGCCGTCTCGAGATCGACGGTCGCCGAACGCGTGTAGTCAAAACCCTCCACGCGGCCGCTGTCACGCAGCCGCACGCTTAACGTCGTCTGACCCGCCGGAACGGCGAACCGCTTGTACACCGTCGAAGGCCCATCGCTCCACAGGCCGGCGGGCGCATACCGGCCGGAAAGCATCAACTCGCCGTTGATGACGAGCTGCACTTCGATGGGCCAGCGCTCGCGCCGGCAATCGCGCGGACGCCGCATGTTGATCGGTAGTTTCGCGAGCTCGGCAGGCGTCAACGCCGTGCAGGGTTCTTTGAGCCGGCCCGCCTGGCTGAAGCTGAGATTCACCATGGCCAGCTTCGGTCCTAGGACCTCGTGGCGTGGCGCAATCGAAAAGTAGGCGAGCAGTGCGGCCGCGCAGGAGTAAGCCAAGGCTTGCCCAAGCGTCCGCCACGCGACTCCCCCGTGCAACCGGGCTCGTCGCCATGGGTTGAGTCCGCTGCGCGGCGCAGGAGATCCGCCGGCCAGCTCTCGCTGAAACAGCTCGAGTTCCGCTCGGCGCAGCGCGCTCTGCGTCGGGGCGGCCCATGAAACTCCGACGCGGTCTCGCGACACGCGCTCGCGCAGATTCGGGTCGCGCTTCGCGGCGATGCGCTGCTCGGTCCATTCATAGCCGAGGCGGTGGTAGCACTCCCGCTCGCGACACCCTGCGAGCAGGACACCATCGGCAATCTTGCGCGCCAGCACGAAGTCGATGAACGGTGGCGGCACCATGCCGACACACGGTGTCTGAATCACCGCGACGGACGGCGACTCCGGAACCGTGGCTCCGTGCTGGCACGTAAGAACAACGACGCGCTGCGTGCCTTCGAGCTTCGCTCCCCGCGCGAGAATTTCCTCTCGCAAACGAGACAAGGGATCGTCGGGCAGCTCAATTCCAGGCACGAGCGCCGTCGCACGGCGAAACGGCGTCGCCGTCGGGCACGCTCCGGCACAGATTCCACAGGCAACGCAGTGCGCCGCGTTCACGAGGACTTGCTGCGCGAATGGAGCGCCGTCGGAGCGCGGCTCGAGCGTGATGGCGCTGAACGGACAATCCTCGACGCAGCGGCCGCACCCGTTGCAGTTGTCGAGGTGCACAACGGCTATGCCTGCCCTTCGCCGGCGCCCGACCCAGGGCAGCAGCACCAGCACAATGCTGGTCGCGAGCGCAGCCAGCCAGACAGCGGTAACACCCCAGCGATCGATGACGGGATAGAGCGGCAGATAGAACCAATCGAGACCGAGGACCGTCGGGACATGACCGAGATCCGCGGGCGGCTGGCTGACCGCCGGCCAGATTAGCGACAGTGCCAGGAGCATCCCCGCCGTGCTCCAGCTCAGTCCACGCGCCGGCGTCACTTTCGCCTCGGCGTAACGCATGATGTGGACCCACATGAAGAGCAGCATCAGGAGCGGCGCAGCGATGTGCACGTACACCATCAGCGTGAAGAAGCGGCCGCTGAGGTAGAGGTCGCCGAGGAAATTGCGTGCGATCGGTTCGACGAAGAGCGGCAGCCGGTCGAGCAATTCAGAAGTCGTTACCGCAACGTACTGCGCGAGCCGATCCCAAACCATCCAGTAGCCCGTGATCCCACAGACATAGACGAACCCGAGCACGACGAGACCCGTGATCCACGCGAACCACCTCGGACCGCGCAACCGATCGAACGCGAATTCGCGCAGCATGTGCACGATCGCGACCGCGACCAGCGCATCCGACGCATACCGATGGAGGCTGCGCATGATGCCGCCGGCCCACCACTGCTCGTACGTCAGGGACCGGATCGATTCGTAAGCCTGGGTAACGCCGGTATCGAAGAAGATATAAAGGTAAAGGCCGCTCCCCGCGATGATCCAGAACAGCAGCCAGCCGAGCGCGCCGAGCTGCCGCATGGGATTCCACTCGGGACCGAAGACGCGCTCAACGCCGTCCTCGGCATGCTCATAGAGCGCGCGCAGCCTGCGCTTGAGCCAGCTCATGGCGACCCGCTCATCACGACGGCGAAACCAGACGACCGGCGCGCCTCACGAATCCGGCGCCCGACCACGCGCTCGCACCGCGCCACGCCAGTTGCGGCCAATGAACAGGGCGATACCCGCGAAACACAGCGCTCCAACGACGCCGCTCAGGATCAACGAATAGTCGAACCGGTATCGTCCGGACTTCGGGTCATACACGGTACAAAGCAGGCGCACTCGCTCAAGCATGCTCGGAGCACCGCCGAACGTGGGGCTCGCACCGATGCGCACGCGCTTCAAGGGATCGATCAGCACCGGACCGGCGAATGACTGGCCGTAGATCTGGCGGTACACGCGACCGCGATCATCGAGGATCGTGGTCTGCACCAGGTGGTCGAAGCCACCCGCCGCGGGGGCATAGGTGAAGCCAAGATCGCGGCTGAGCGCCGCGATCGTCGCGGCGTCGGCGGTGGCAAAGTACCAGTCGGGATCATCGATGCGTAATGACCGCGCAAAGGCGGCAAGCTGGACCGGTGTATCGTGGAGCGTATCGAAACCGACGCTCACAACGCTGAAGGCCTTCTCCCCGAGCGTCTGGCGCGCTTCGCGTACGGCTCCGCGCAGCTCTGCCGTCGTCGGCGCGCAGACGTGTATGCAACTCGTGTAGATCATGCTTAGTACAACCGGACGCCCGCGCAGCTCGCTCAGCCGCAGCGGCGTGCCACGCGTTGTCACGAGCGCGTAGTCGCCCGTGGAGCGGCCGATGGCAGCCTGGCTGAGCTGCATCGCCTGTTGTGGATCGAAGGCGGTCGACGCTGACGCGACGACGCCCCAGCTGAGGATCATCACAGCCCACCACCGGCGCAAAGCCGCTCGGCCGCAAGTACTCATGACACGTTTACCAACTGACCGTGCCCCGCACCTTCGGCAATCGCACCGATGAGCAGCAAAGTCAATTGAATGAGCGAGGCCTTGAAGCAAGACCAGGCCACCGGCCGTGTGGGGGTGCGCACGAGTTGAATCGATCTGTAGAGGAAGTAGCCACCACCAATCCCGGCACAGATCAGGTACGCCGCGCCCGCCCCGAAGGCCGCGGGCAGAAGCGACAGGATGAGCACGACGATGACGTGTCCGAGAATGATCACCGCCGACCGGCGTGGACTGATGATCGCCGGCAACATTGGCACTGCGGCACGCTGATAGTCGTCGCGATTGTAGAGGGCGAGACTCCAGAAATGAGGCGGAGTCCAGAAGAACAGCGCGAGTGCGAGCAGCGCCGGCTCCGCCGCTATCTGCGTATCCACAGCCGCCGCGCCGGCGAGCACCGCGAAGCTTCCGGCGAAACCTCCGACGACGATGTTGAGCCAGGTCGTGCGCTTGAGCCATAGCGTATATACAACGCCATAGGTCAGGCCGCCGGCGAGTACGAACGCCGTTGCGACTGCGTTGGTCGTGACCAGGCCGAGTATGACGGCGGCCAACAGCATGGCGGCGATGCCGGCGAGCCAGCGCCCGTTCGCATGCAACGCGCCCGTGACGAACGGCCGATACCGCGTGCGCCGCATCTGCGCATCAATGTCCCGCTCGGCATACTGATTGAATGCGCCGGCGGCGCAGGACGCGAGGAGTACGGCCGCGGCAAGCCCGGCCAATCGCCAAGACGTGAGCCCATGGCCGGGAGTGATGGCGACGCCCGCAATTGCAGTCAGCGTAATCTCGAGGCCGATGCGCAACTTGAGCGCTGCAACGATCGCACGCACGCGCGAACGCGTGAGCCCGCCGTGACCAACCTCGAGAGCTTCAGCAGGCGTCGCCACCGATCACCTCAGCGGCCAGATCTCTGCGAGGTACTTCCAGTTGACGAAGTAGTAGAGCACGAAAGCGACAAAGAACACGCCCACGAGCACCACCGTCCCTGGAATCCGCAAAGTCCCCGCACTGCCGTACGTCCCAACCGGGGACAAGGGGACAGGCGGGGCCACGCGCGGCGCCGACGTCGCGGGCACATCTGCGATGCGTTTGCCGAAGAAGACCGACGACACCGCAATGAAGACATACAGCGCACCGCCAAGCGCGGCGCAGATCGCGGCAATGCCGTTCAGACCGAGCAGCAGAAAAGCGCTGCTCGGGAACTCGTATTTCGTAAGTGCATCCGCGAACGTAATGTCCCAGTGCCGTCGCGGCACACCGAGCGTTCCCGCGCCCATCATGAAGAGCGAGATTCCGGCGACGCCAATCGCGAAAATGTACGGCTGCCAGCGTGCGAGCCTTGGAAAACGAATCTCGCGCTGCATGATCAAAGGAATGAGCAGGTACGTGACTGCCATGAAGGCAAGTGTAGTGCCCGCGACCACCGTGCCGTGAAAGTGACCGGGAACGTAGAGCGTGTTGTGCATGATCATGTTGATCTGCTCGGTTCCCATCACGACACCGGAGATGCCGCCGAGAAAACCGAACATGACGAGGGACAGGAACATCCCGGCGAACGCCGGATTCCCCCACGGTGCCTTGCGCAGCCACTGGAAGAGCCCGCGGTCGAAGCCCTTGGCGCGTTGCGCCGCCTCGATCGAGCCCGGTACCGTCATGCCGTGAATCATGCTGCCGAGCACCGCGAGATACATGGCGTAGCTCGTGTTGAAGATCTTCCACTCCGAGCTCAGCCCAGGCTCAACCATCAGGTGGTGTGCGCTCGCGAGCTGCAGAAAGAAGATATACAGGAGAAACGCCGTCCGGCTCACCTTCTCGGAAATCGGCTTCGCTCCGAGAACAATGGCGGCGATCGCATACCAGATAGCTACGTGCGCCGATACGTTGATCTGCTGGGACGAATGACCCATGCCCCACCAGATGAGTTTGTACATGAGGGGATCGATCGCGTTGACCACGCCCACGGACCACAGAAAAGTCGGTATCAGGATGATGGCGCCGCAGGCCAGGGTGAAGACCGCGATAATCGCGGCCGTGACCGCGCCGAATGTCACGAGCGGCAGCGAGCCCTTGTAAGTGCGTTCCTCCTTGGCGACCACCAGCGTGCCGAAAAAGACGAAGACCGCAATGAGGGCGCCGACAGCAAAGAGGATCAGTCCGAGATAAAAATGCGGCGCCGCCTTCATCGGCACGTAGGAAGTGAACATCACGGTGGATCCGCCCTGGAGCACCGCGATATTGGTCGTGATGCCGCCGATGAGCATCATGACGAACGCAGTCCAGGCGATGCGCGGCGCGGCAAGCCGGCTGCCGAGCAGCACGGCGCCGGCAAAGTACAGCACAGCAATCTCGAAGAAAATGATCCACAGCAAGAGCACGTCCAGGCCGTGCGCGGTGAGCGCAAGATAGAACCAGTCCATCGGGAGCAGGTGAACAGCGGGCCAACGCGTCAATGCGACAGATAGTCCGAACAAGCCGCCGATGGCGAGAAATACGATACCGGCGACTGCGTTCCATTTGATGAGCGTCTGCGCACTCAGATCCACGCGCAATCCCGTTGTCGGGCAAATTCTGAATTTCTCTTGCGCCATCGCTTCTCTCCCTCAAAAAAAACAGAACCTCAAGTGCCGGTGTGGCGATCGACGACGTAGATTCTGCCGGTCATCGTGTGATGGCCGAGTCCGCAGAACTCATTGCACACGATCCCGAATTGCCCCGCCGAGGTCGGCGTGATCGTCAGCACCATCTCGTAGCCGGGATGGACCTGAAGATTGAGGTTCACGGGCTGCAGCGAGAACCCGTGCTGCAGGTCCAGCGACGACAGGTGCAGCCGATAGCTCTGCCCCTTCTCGAACTCGAGCTGCGGATACCACATCCAAACGCGCCCGAGGAGGTAGACGTCACTCCCGGCGGGCGGCTTGACCACGGGGATGCCATTGTCCTCGCGCACCTTGTACTTGGCGATCATCGCCTCCGTCTTGGCGGAATATGCCTCGGGCGTGGTGCGATAGCTCTCGTTCGAAAGGTTTTGCTGCCCGGCCGCGTGCCAGTAGATCATCATGAAAAACATCACGAGGCCCCACAGAAAGGCCACGATGATCCAGATTAGCTCCACGCGGTGGATCGGCTGGTGCCACCAGATGCGTTCAGCCGGCGGAAATATCGCCATGACTTGAATCTCCGAGCTCGGGGGTGATTAAGGCGGGGCCACGGGAATCTGCACGAGTTCCATGATTCCCCAGATCATGTAGATGACCGTGGGAACGACAACGCCAATGAACAGCAGCAAGAAGGGGTTATCGAGCACGCGCTGCCAGAACGGTATCCGCTCATGCTCCGCCGGCGCGCTGCCTTGATGCTCGTCTCGGATATCTGTCGGTGGTTGTTCGGCCATTGTTATCCCCGCACCAGATCGGAGGTTTTTACTCCCGCAGGCCAGCAGAATGCAATACCCTAGGTCCAGGCAATAGTGACTTCTACCTACGTCATGTCGATTTCGGCGCTTTCAGCAGCTCCCGGCCGATGATGAGTTTTTGCACTTCCGTCGCGCCTTCATAGATTCGCAGCGCGCGAATATCGCGATACAGGCGCTCGACAGTCTGACCTGACACCACACCGCGGCCGCCGAACATCTGCAGCGCGCGGTCGATCACCCGCTGTGCCGTCTCCGTCGCGGCCATCTTTGCCATGGCCGCCTCGCGCGTGACCGTGGCACCGCGATCGCGCAACCACGCCGCGCGGTAGGTCAGCAGGCGTGCCGCGTCCAGATCCGTCGCCATATCGGCGAGCGCGGCCTGCGTGAGCTGAAAGTCCGCGAGCACCTTGCCGAACATCGCGCGACTTGCGGCATGCGCTAGCGCTTCGTCGAGAGCGCGTTGCGCAAAGCCAAGCGCGGCGGCCGCAACCGAAGTACGGAACACGTCGAGCGTGCGCATCGCGATCTTGAACCCCTCGCCCTCCTCACCGAGCCTCTGGCTGGCCGGAATCCGACATGCATCGAAGCGCACGGTCGCGAGCGGATGCGGCGCGATCACGTCGATCCGCCGAGCGATCGAGAAGCCGGCCGTCTCGGCGTCGACGACGAACGCGCTGATGCCACGGGCGGCGATGGTGCCGTCCGCGCGCTGCTCGGGCGCCGTCGTGCGCGCGAAAACGCAGTAGAAGTCGGCAATGCCGCCATTCGAAATCCATGTCTTTTCGCCGTCGAGCACGTACGACTCGCCTTCGCGCCGCGCGCTGCAGCTCATGGCGGCCACGTCCGATCCGGCATCCGGTTCGGAGAGCGCGAAAGCGGCGATATTTTTGCCGTCCGCCACGCCCGGCAGATATCGCTCACGTATCTGTGGCGAGCCCGCCAACGAAATTGCGCCGCTGCCGAGGCCCTGCATCGCAAACGCAAAGTCCGCAAGACCGTCGTGCCAGGCGAGATGCTCCCGAATGAGTGCGATGGCGCGCACGTCGAATTCCGGCAGCGCGCCGCCGTCAGCGGCACGCACGCAATAGCGTGTAAATCCGCCCGAGCCGAGCAGGCGCACGAGCGCGCGACACTCTGCATCCACCGCCTCGCGCCCTTGCGGGTGCGTGCGGGCGGCAAAGTGCGTAGCGGTCCATGCGGCGAGCCGCGCGCTGAGATCCCTGTGCTCGGGACCAAAGAACGGCCATTCGAGGTGTGCCGGCAGACTCATGCGCGGCCTGCGCGTGGCGGTTGGTTGAATGACATCAATCCCCCGCGAATACCGGCTTCTGTTTGTTCACGAAGGCGAGGTAGGCGCGCTCGTAGTCCTTCGTCTGCATGCAGATGGCCTGCGCCTGGGCTTCGGCTTCGATCGCATCGTCGATGCCCATGCTCCACTCCTGGTGCAGGCACTTCTTGGTCATCGCGTGCGCGAACGTCGGACCGTCGGCGAGCGACTTGGCGAGCGTCTGCGCATCGGCGAGCAGTGCCTCGGGTTCGCACACCTTGTTGTAAAAGCCCCAGCGCTCCGCCTCCACGCCATCCATGGCTCGCCCGGTGTACAAGAGCTCCGCCGCTCGTCCGGCGCCAATGATCCGCGGCAGCATATTGCAGGCGCCCATGTCGGCCCCGGCGAGCCCGACACGCACGAAGAGAAATGCAACCTTGCTGCGCGCCGTTCCACAACGCAGATCAGACGCCATGGCGATGATGGCGCCGGCGCCGGCGCAGACTCCGTCGACCGCCGTCACGATCGGCTGCGGGCACGCCCGCATCGCCTTCACGAAGTCACCCGTCATGCGCGTGAAGGCGAGCAGACCCGCCATGTCGCCCTGACGCTGCATCTCGACCAGCGGTCCTATGATTTCGTGAACGTCGCCGCCCGAGCAGAAATTCCCGCCGGCACCGGTGATCACGATGACTTTGATGGCGTCGTAGTAGGCAAGATCGCGGAACGTGTCGCGCAACTCCGCATAGCATTCGAGCGTCAGGGGATTCTTGCGCTCCGGGCGGTTGAGAGTGACGGTTGCGACCTTGCCATCGACCTGCCAGAGAAAATGCTTCGGTCTGAAATTCGCAAAGTCGATGCGGGCCGGATGAAAGCGCTTGGCAGTGTCGGTCATGATCGTAACCTCGTAGTGGTGAATCGTCAGCCGGCGAACGTCAATCCGCCGCTGACACTTAGGACCTGTCCGGTCGCGTAGCTGGAAAGGTCGCTTGCAAAGAACAGGATCGCGTCTGCGATTTCTTCCGGCTTGGCGAAGCGGTGAAAAGGAATGGCTTTGAGAAAAGCTTCGCGCAGCTTTTCCGATCGCGTTGCCAGCATCGGCGTATCGGTCGGGCCGGGGCAGACACAGTTGACGTTGATCGAATAGCGGGCGACTTCGCGCGCGAGGGATTTGGTAAAGGCGATCACGCCGCCCTTGGCCGCGGCGTAGACCGTTTCGCCACCGCTGCCGACCCGGCCGGCGTCGCTCGCGATGTTGACGATCTTCCCCTTGTTGGCCGCGATCATCGGCGGCAGCAGCGCCTGAGTGAGGTGCACCGGACCACCAAGGTTGATGGCGATGATCCGGTCCATGATTTCGGGGGTGTTTTCCATATAGGGCTGGATGTCGCCCCAGCCGGCCGCATTGACAAGAATGTCGACGCGCGGATGACGTTTGAGTACCTCGGCCGCGCAGCGCCGCGCTGATTTTGAGTCGGCGAGATCGATGCCGACCGCTTCGACCATGAGCTTGGCGGCAGCGGCCTCACGCGCCAGCTCCGCGGCTCCCTTCTCGTTGATATCCGCGCACACGACATTGGCCCCGTGCCGCGCAAGTGCGAGGACCGTCGCTCTGCCAATTCCTGATGCGCCTCCGGTTACCAGCGCCGTCTGTCCGTCGAGTTTCATGGTCAATCCCTCTTCGTTACGCAACCCTTTCACTTCTCATTGCCGGCAAGAAACGCTACGACACGCCGTTGCGTCTCCGCATTGGTGAACAGTGCGCGCGTATGCTCCAGCTCATCGGTATAGCCGCCTCGGCCCGGTTCGCTGGCAGCGGAAATACATTGCTTGCAAGCAGCGAGCGCCGCGGCGGGCAGCTCGGCAACGCGCTGAGCGATCTCTGAAGCGCGGCCCGGAAGATCGGCGCGCGGCGCCGACCAATGCGCGATGCCAAGCGCGGCCGCGGTCGCGCCATCCACCACCTCGGCGCCCAGAATGAGACGCGAAGCGACCGCCGGACCGCACAGTCTGGAGAGGCGCTGTGTACCGCCGCCGCCCGGGATGAGGCCGAGCCGTGCCTCGGGCAGGCCCACCTTGGCATCGGCCGCGACGATACGCAGATCACACGCGAGCGCGAGCTCGAAACCACCGCCCATTGCCGCTCCGCCGATTTCCGCTAGCGTGACCTGCGACAGGCGCTCGATGCGTGCATACAGCCGCTGAATCGCCGCGACAAAGGCCAGCATCTGATCGGGACCATCGGCCGCACGAAAACAGTCGCGAATCACACTGAGATCGGCGCCTGCGCAGAACACTTTCTGGTCTGACCGCAGGTGTAGAACATGCCAGTCCGCGCGCACCGAGAGCTCGTCGAGCCTGCTATTGAAAAGCGACAGCCACTCAACGCTGATTGCGTTCACCGGTGGCCGGCTGAGCGTTACGGTCGCAATGCGACCGCCGACGGTGAGGCTGATCACGGGCGCTCTCCTACCGATTTGCTCGGCGCGGCAGTTGCCGTTGCTCCTGGTTGTTCGTTGTCCGGACGTGAGGCATCGTCGAGCAGCTTGTAGCGCTGCAACTTGCCGGTTGCCGTTCTCGGCAAGCTGTCGACGAACTCGATCCAGCGTGGATACTTCCATGGACCGATAGCGCGCTTGACGTGCACTTTGAGCTCTTCATAGATCGCGCGGCCCGGCTCGACGCCATCCGGGTTCGCAAGCACGACGAATGCCTTGGGCTTGATGAGACCGGCAGCATCCTTGGCCGGAACGACCGCCGCCTCGCGCACCAGAGGGTGCGTGGCGAGTGCGGCTTCCACCTCGTGAGGCGAGACCCAGATGCCACTCACCTTGAATACGTCATCCGTGCGCCCGCGATAAACGTAGACGCCATCATTGCGCCGCTCATACTTGTCGCCGGTGCGCGTCCACTCACCGGCAAATGTCCGGCGCGACTTGTCGCGCTGGTTCCAATAGCCGAGAGCCGCCGTCGGTGCGCGCACCAGCAATTCGCCGATCTCGCCATCCGCAACGTCACGGTTGTTCACGTCGACGAGCCGCAGCTCATAGCCGTCGATCGGCACGCCCGATGTCCCGTATTCGACTTTGTCCGGCAGATTGCTGAGGAACAGATGCCCCAACTCGGTCGAACCGACGCCATTGACGATGTCGAGACCGAAGCGCGCCTTCCACTGTTCGCCAATGTGGGCAGGCAGGGGTTCACCGGCCGAGACGCAGAGCCGCAGCTTGGGGGAGCCGACTTCGCGCGTGCATTGCGAATCGGCCAGGATCGAGGCGTACAACGTGGGCACAGCGTAGAAGATCGTCGGCTGATAGGTATGCAGCATTTCGAATACGGTTCGGGGCGAGGGCCGCTCCGGGTAAAGCACCGCCGTCGCGCCGACAGCCATCGGACAGATGATCGAATTGCCGAGCCCGTACGAGAAGAACATCTTGGCGGAGGAGAACGACACGTCGTCCTCGCGAATTCCAAGCCGCCCCTTGCCGACGTGCAGCGCGGCGAACCTCGGCGTCGAATGCACGTGCATGACGCCCTTGGGCCTGCCAGTGGTGCCGGATGAATACTGCCAGTAGGCCACCTCATCGGCGCAGGTTGCCGCTGGCGTGCCGGGTTGCTCAGCGTCGAGAAGCGTATCCAGGCGCGGATGCGACAACGGACCGCCGCCCACGCCGATGATGGCTTTCAGCGTCGGGACAGTGCGCGCCGCCTCTTCGATGGCCGGCAGTAGCGCCGGGGACGCGAATGCGACCTTGGCACGCGAGTCCTCGAGCAGGTAATGGTATTCATCCACGGTGAGCCGGGTATTGAACAACACCGGCACGACTCCGGCGCGAATTGCGCCCCAGAACAGGATCGGGAAATCCACTGTATCGAGCACGGCCATCGCGATACGGTTTTCGCGTTCGACGCCCAATCTTGCGAGCATGGGTCCGACTCGTGCGACTCGGTCCGCGAGCTCCTTGTAGGTCAGCGTGCGCGACGGGTCGACGAACGCCACCTTGTCGCCACGGCCTTTGCCTACATTACCGTCAACAAAATCGACAGCCGCGTTGTAATTGCGCTGTGCCGTCATTGCGGTCTAGCCGTCTGTGTACTTCTGAACCGGAGCCATGGGGCACACGGATGCACCAGCGGTGCATCAGTGCTCCTGCGCAGCGGCGGCCACTGCGGATAGTCGTCTGCCAGTCCGGTGCCGCTCCACGAGCTTGCGCATCGTCGCGATCGTGATCGAACCGAAGGTCGCGCGCGCGCTGTCGTCGATTTCGCGCAACACGTCGAACAGCGCCCGGCCTTCACCTGTATCCTTTCCCGGCCCCGCGTCCTCCTCGCTCCCGGGCCCCAGATTTTCGAACAGCTCGATCACGTCGAGCAGAGTCGTGCGGTGCGCGTTGCCGCAGAACTGATAGCCACCGCCGACACCGCGGACCGAGCGAACGAGACCCGCACGGCCGAGCGTGTGCATGACCTTCGCCAGATGATGATTGGAAACGCCGTACTTCAGCCCGATTTCCGCGACGGACAATTGCCGATCGGGTTGGCGGATGAGTTCCAGCACAGCGAAGATGGCGAGTCGACTTGAGACTTGCAGCTTCATCTAAGGTCCCTCTCGAGTTCGATATAGGGGCCGGCCGTCATGCCGGATGCTCGAAAGAAAAGCAGATGCAGCCGATTGTCGCGCGCGACCATCGTGCGCATCCTCGTCACGCCTGATTTCCTGAACTCCGTCGTGAGCCCGTCGAGCAGTGCCTGACCGATTCCTCGCAGGCGCGCGTCGGGTCGCACCGACAGCGCGTACGCCCAGCCACAGGGGGCCGAACCGAACTCCCATGCCCGGATTTCCCCGCGGATGAAGCCAAGGACAGACCCGGCATCCGCACCCCCCGCCGCTGCCGCGACCAGAAAGAATTGGTCCTTTTCGTTCGCCTGCTGGCGCTGCTTGATGAAACGCTGGTAGATGCCGCGCCAGTAGTCGCTCTTTTCGATACCTGTGATCTGCGCATCGAGCGCGATCACCTGCGCAATATCGGCGGCCTGCGCCGGCCGGATTGCGATGCCATCGCCATGCATTGCTTTCACACCGGGTGCGAACGCGGCCGCCGTCCGGCCGCCAGGCGGCCTCGCAGCGCGCAGCGCGGCTGGGGAAGGCGTTGCCTTGCTGGTCCCGGTTCGCTTGCGCTTCATGTTCCTCCCGTGTTGCGGCGGGCGCGGCGCCTGCCTCTGCAGAATGAATTGTAGACGTTAAATACGTATTGTGGTACTAAAATAAGATGGCAGTGTTCAAGCATGATGGGGGACAGATCGGGCGGCGCAGTCCGGGGGGAAAATGAGCACGCAAGACGAGGCTGGGCCGAGGAAACGAATCGTGCGGATGCGTCTCAATGGACGCTGGCGCGAGGAAGCCGTCGCCGACAATCTACTGCTCGTCGATTTCCTGCGCGACACTGCCGGCCTCACGGGCACCAAAACGGGCTGCGACGGCGGCGAGTGTGGCGCCTGCACCGTTCTTATCGACGGCCTCGCACATCCCGCGTGCATCACACTGGCGATACGCTGTGAAGGACGTTCCATTGAGACGATCGAGAGCCTGGCAACGGGCGGCCGGCTGCACCGCCTGCAACGGGCCTTCCATGAGAGGCTCGGCACGCAATGCGGCTTTTGCGCGCCCGGCATGATCATGGCGGCGGAGGGCCTGCTGCGACGCGAACCTCATCCGAGCGATGCGGATATTCGCCAGGCCTTGTCCGGCAATCTCTGCCGCTGCACGGGTTACGTGAAGATCATTGAGTCAGTGCACGCCGCGGCGGAAGAAGCGCCATGACATCACCGCGCACGGCATCCGCAACACGTGAGCGGCGCGGCTTTCCGCTCATTGACGGTGTCGAGAAAGTCACCGGTCGGGCGCGCTACACCGCGGACCTCCCGCACGCAGGAGCGCTGGTCGGGCGGATCTTCCGCAGCCCGGTGAGCCATGGCGAGATCCTGCGCCTCGACGTCTCCAAAGCGTCGGCCCTCGAGGGTGTCGTCGCAATCATTACCGGCGCCGACTGCAAGCACCCGTATGGCGTGCTTCCGGTCGCCATGAACGAATATCCGCTCGCTCGCGACAAGGTCCGCTACAAGGGCGAGCCCGTCGCGGCGGTTGCCGCTGTCGACGCGGCTACTGCGGCACGCGCGCTCGACCTTATAGAAATGGACGTGCGTGCGCTGCCCGCCTACTACGCTGCGACTACCGCACGCGCACCGGACGCCATGCTCCTGCACGACAACAAAATTGGCAACGTCGAGCGCGCGGTACACCACACTTTTGGTGATGTCGATGCAGGCTTCGCATCTGCCGATCTGGTGAGCGAGGCGACCATCGACTGCGCCGAAGTGAATCATGCGCAAATGGAACTGCATGCCGCGCTCGCGGACTTCGACCCGCTGACCGGCCGCCTGACCATGCAGAGCGTGTCGCAGGTCGCCTACTACCTGCACCTCATGCTGGCGCGCTGCCTGGAGATGGACGAGTCGAATATCCGGCTCATCCAGCCATTTATCGGCGGCGGTTTCGGTGCGCGCGTCGAGGTGCTCAATTTCGAGATTGTAACGGCACTGCTGGCGCGCGCAGCGCAGAGCAAGGTGCTGATGGAACTCACGCGCGAGGAGTGCTTCCTGACCCATCGCGGCCGGCCGCAAACGACGACCCGCCTGAAGCTTGGGATGAAGAAGGACGGTCGCATGACCGCCTGCGAATGCGAAGTCGTGCAGAGCGGCGGGGCCTACGCTGGCTACGGCATCATCACTATTCTCTATGCCGGCGCACTGCTGCAGGGTCTGTACGATATTCCCGCGGTGAAATATGACGGCTATCGGGTGTACACCAACCTGCCGCCGTGCGGCGCGATGCGCGGGCACGGCGCAATCAATGTGCGTCATGCCTTTGAAGTGCTGCTCGACCGCATGGCACGCGAGCTCCATCTCGATCCGTTCGCAGTACGCCGCGCCAACCTGCTCAAGGCCCCGACCCGCACACCCAATGACCTCATGGTCAACAGCTATGGGCTCGGGGAGTGCCTCGATCGCGTGGAACGAGCCAGTGCCTGGCATGAGCGCCGAGGGAAGCTGCCTGCCGGCAAGGGTCTTGGCGTCGCGTGCTCCCACTACGTGAGTGGGGCGGCCAAACCGATCCACTGGACGGGGGAGCCGGATGCGGTCGTCAACATCAAGCTCGACTGGGATGGCGGCGTCACGGCACTCACGGGCGCCGCCGAAATTGGTCAAGGATCCTCGACGATGGTGGCGATCGCGGTCGCCGAGACACTGCATCTGCCGCTCGAGCGTGTGCGAGTGGTCGCTGGCGACAGTGCCATCACGCCCAAGGACAACGGGGCCTACTCGTCCCGGATTACGTTCCAGGTCGGCAATGCGGCGATCGATGCCGCGAATGCTTTGAGAAAACTCTTGATCGAGGTCGCAGCGCGCAAATTGTCTGCAAGCCCGGAGGATGTTGAATGCGCCGGCGGCGTGTTCCGTGTCGTGCCTGGTGAGCAAGCACCGCTTCCCTTTGAGCAAGTGGTGAAATTGGCGCTGGTAAACCGGGGTACGATCACGACGACGGGAAAATTTACCTGTCCACCCGAGGCGCAGGGCGGCAAGCACAGAGGCGGTGCTGTCGGCTCGACCATGGGCTTCAGCTACACAGCGCAGGTCGTGGAGGTCACCGTCGACGAAGCGACCGGCTCGGTCGCCGTCGACAAAGTGTGGGCGGCGCTCGACTGCGGTCACGCGATCAATCCACTCGCCGTCGTGGGCCAGATTCAAGGTTCCGCGTGGATGGGCATGGGCCAAGCGCTCAGCGAAGAGACCCGCTACCTCAACGGCTTGCCAGCACACGCAAGTCTCCTCGAGTATCGCGTGCCAACGATGGCCGAGTCGCCGCCGATCGAGGTCGAGATCGTCGAAAGCCACGATCCACGCGGGCCGTTCGGCGCGAAGGAGGCCGGCCAGGGGGCGCTCGGCGCATTTGCCCCCGCGATGGTGGCGGCGATTGCCAATGCCATCGGCGTCGACATGGACGAGCTGCCGGTGACTCCGGACCGTTTAATGGATGCCCTGATCGAGCGGCGCCGACGCGCGCGTCTGGATCAGTTGCGCAAGGCCGCGCCATGAGCCTGCCGCTCGCAGAATTCCGGGTGGTACGCCCGCGCGATGTCGAAGCTGCGGTGGCAGCGCGTCGCGATCACCGGATGAGCCGCTTCCTCGCGGGTGGAACTGATCTCGTCGTCAACCTGCGTCGTGGTCTTGGCAATCCCGCCCTGCTGATCGACCTCGACGGAATCGAAGAGCTGCGCGGGCTCGACTGCTCGGACCAGGGCGCGCGCATCGGTGCCGGGGCGCGGCTTGTTGCGCTCGCCACGCATGTAGCACTGCGCGCACGGTATGCGGCGGTCAGCGAGGCTGCCGCGGTGATCGCCGGTCCGGGGCATCGAAATATCGCGACTGTCGGCGGCAATCTCTGCCTCGACACGCGCTGCATCTATTACAACCAGAGCGAATGGTGGCGTCACACAAACCGCTACTGCCTGAAGTACGGCGGCGATATCTGCCATGTCGCTCCGCAGGGAGAGCGCTGTCACGCCGCATTCAGCGGCGATCTCGCGCCGGCGCTGATGGTGCTCGACGCGGAAGTCGAAATCGCCGGCAGTTCCGGACGTCGGCGAACGCCCCTTGCCGCTCTCTATGCTGATGACGGGCGTGCGCACCTGCGGCTAGCGGACGACGAACTCGTGATCGCCGTGCATCTGCCGCCGACAACGGCTCGTTCGGGCTATGCGAAGAGCCGCGTGCGTGGCTCGATGGACTTCCCGCTGGCGGGAGTTGCGGTCGCGCTGAGCACCGACGGGAGCAAGCTGACAGCGCTGCGAGTTGCGCTAACCGGCACGAATCCCCGCCCGTTTCTGCTCGAGGGGACCGATGCGCTGGTGGACGGACCGCTCAATGAGACGAGCGTGCAGAAACTGGAGAAGCTCGTGCAGAAGCAGGTGCAGCCGATGCGCACGACGCTTGCGTCGGGAAACTACCGCCGTCTCGTCGCCGCAGCGCTGGTCCGGCGGCTGGTGACTTACCTGACAGCGCGAGCAACCGCGCCCGCATGAGCTGTCATCGCGAAAGCTCGGACCAAACGCGGCTCTGGATCGATCCGGATGGAGTGCACCTCGACGTACGCAGCCTCGCGTGCCCGGACCCATTGGTGGAAATTCTCGGCTTGATCGATCGCGGCGAAGCGGGCGACGTGCTGATCGTGCACCTCGATCAGGAGCCGATCTTTCTCTACCCCGAACTCGACGACCGCGGCTGGACTCACGAGCTGATGTCGGAAGGTTGCGGGGACGAGGCCTGCCAGCATGGCGTGCGTCTGCGGCTCACGCGGATGACTGCGTGACATCCGTAACCGGCGTCCTGGCCGGCGCCAAGGGCCGGCTACTGCCGCCCTCGATTCCGTTCCGCTTCTTCGCAGCGGCAGCTTTCTTTCACGTGGCGCTGTGGGTCGTGCTGATTCGTGATGCGGACCAGGTGATCAGCTTTCGAGGCGGCGTGGCCCCAACCCTTGCCGCTCTGCATCTTCTGGTCCTCGGCATACTCACGACCACGGCGATCGGCGCGGCCGCACAACTCTTGCCGGTCGCGACGCGGCGCGCACTCGCCGCGTTTTGGCTGGTGAAGCTCGTGTTCTGGATGTTCGTGCCAGGACTCGCGCTGCTTACGGTCGCTATGTATACGGGGCACATCGCACTTCTGATCGCCGGTGCGGCCCTCAGTACTGCGGGCCTTCTCTTGTTCGCCGGTCTGCTCGGCGACAATCTGCGCAAAGCCGCGAGTCTCCCGGTCGTCGCGGCGTATGGTTGGGCCGCGGTCACAGCGCTCCTCGGTGTCGCCGCTCTCGGGCTTGCGCTGTCGGTGGATTTCGCGGCCGGGTTTCTGCCCAACCACTTCGCGCTGGCGCACGTGCATATGATCCTCGGCGCTTTTGGCTTCATGGGGCTGCTTGTCCTCGGTTTCAGTCATATTCTGGTACCGATGTTCGCGCTGGCACCGGCGCCGGCTAGGCGCCCCGGGTTCGCCGGTTTTGCGGCCGCGGCCGCCGCCGTTGCCATCGGCGCGCTCGGAGCTTGGATTGAAAACCGGGATGTGATGACGCTGGCGATATGCGTAGGCCTCCTTGCTGCCGGCCTGCATCTCTCCTTGATGCGCCGGGTCATGCAGAACGGAATGCGAAAACGTCTGGGACTGTCCTTCATTCTGGTGCGCGCAGCCTGGGTCGCCCTGCCGCTCACGTTGGGCGTCGGCCTGGCGACGATCTACGAACGAGCCGGGCCGAACGGCCCTGCGCTTTTCGGCCTCCTTCTGCTGGGCGGCTGGTTGCTCACGTTCCTGCTCGGCATCCTGCAGCGGATTCTCCCGTTCCTCGCCTCGATGCATGTGGCGCCAGCAGAGCGTGACGGTTTGCCCCAGTTGTCTCAGTTGGGCGCCTCGGCACCGCTGAAGCTACATGCGATCTGCCATGGCTTCGCGCTCTTGGGTCTCACCCTTGCCATAGCGCTCAACGCCGGCAGCGTCGCGCGCATCGCGAGCGTCATCGGGCTCGTCGGCGCCCTGTCCTTCGCCCTGTTCACGGCGGAGGTTCTGCGGCGGCTGGGGCCGCGGCGTCTGCGAAGCGCCGCGGCGCACCAACGATGATCGGGCTTCCAAATGTGGCTAAGGCCGTTAATAGGTATTGCGGTACCGGTATACTTATTTATAATGGAGTGGCGTCACGGTCGACTATCAGGGGCGTTACGCGCCATGTTCACCAATCGGATCAGCCAGAAGCTCCATGAGGAGCACCGCGCCACCATGGCGGTCATGGAGCGGCTCGAAGCGCTGCTCACCAGCCAGCGACGTGCCCCGCCCGACGGCAACAAGCACGCAGCGCTCCTGCGCGACGTCGCCGCGAGCGTGGAGTCGGAAGTCAACCGGCATTTCGACTTTGAAGAGCGCCAGCTATTCACGTTTCTCGACACGGTCGGCGATGCCGCCATCGGCGCCCATCTCACCGCAGAGCACACGGCCATGCGTCCGCTCGGTGCGCGTCTTGCCAAGCTCAGCCGTGCCGCGGCGGCGGGCGGCTCGGACGACGCCAGCTGGACGGAGTTGCGCCAGGTGGGTCTCGAATTGTGCGAGCGCATGCTCACGCATGTGCAGAAGGAAGAGATGGCGCTGCTGCCTCTCATCGAGGAATCGATGGACGTCGAAACCGAGGAGCGGCTCTATGAGGACTACGTCGCGAACGCATGAGGGAGTGCCATGGGCGGTAACAAACTTGAGTTGAGTGCGGGCGCGCGGCCGCTCGGGGCCGTCGATCTCGAGCGCGTAATCGCGATCGATCAGGCCCACACGGGATACGCCCGTCGCCGCTTCTTCGAAAAGCGCTTTCAGGCGGCCGAGCTTCGGCGCGAGGATTTCATCCAGCTCGGCATCGACCGCAACGGCACGCTGACCGGTTTCGTCCTCGCACGCATCCTGCACGGTGAGTTCGGTCGCGAGGAGCCGGTGGCCGAACTCGATTCGCTCGGCGTCGATCCGGCCAGCCAGGAGCATGGCTATGGCCACGCGCTCTTGCGCGGCCTTGCCAAGGTGATGCGAGAGAGGGGTGTGCGCGAACTGCACTCCGAGGCCGAGTGGACCAACCATAAGCTGCTCGAGTTTTTCGATTCGACCGGGTTTGCGCTTGCTCCGCGCATGACGCTCGAGCGTCGAGTCAACGAGCCGCTGGCGGAACCAATCGAGGATTCGTGAAGGAGAAGCCCATGACACGTCCCAAGGGAGTCAAGATTCCCGAGCGGGTCGGCGATCCCCAGGAGATCGATTACAGCAGCACACCCGCCGACTTCGGGCCGCTGGCGCGTGACCGTATGCCGGTTCGCTCGATGAAGCAAAGCGACCTCGGTGCCCTCATAGCCATCGATCGGCGAATCACCGGGCGTGACCGCGCGCGCTATTTCGAACGCAAGCTGGCCGAAGCACTGCACGAGTCCGATGTACGCGTCTCGCTGGTCGCAGAACTCGACGGCGTTCCCGCGGGTTTCATCATGGCGCGCGTCGATTTCGGGGAGTTCGGCCGGCTCGAGTCAGCGGCCGTGCTCGATACCATCGGCGTCGAGCCGGAATACCGCGCTCGGGGAGTCGGCCGTGCGTTGTTGTCGCAGCTGCTGGCCAATCTCGCCAGCCTGCGGGTCGATAAGATTCTGACCGAGGTTGACTGGTCGGACCGCGACCTGATGGGTTTCCTCGCCCGCTGCGGCTTCAAACCGTCGACTCGCCTGTCCTTCGATTATTCTGCGCCGTGATAGCACCCTGATGGCGCGACGTGACCGTCGTGCCCGCCTGTGTGGCCGCGCAAGAAATACTCGTTTGCTGTTACATCAGACCCGGCTTGCCGGCGCGCTGACGCTCGTATTCCGTCGTCAGCGTTGCCGCGTGCTCGCGCTCTTCCGCAGCGAGTTCCCGATAGAGCTGTTGCTCCGGCGAGCCTGCAGTAGCTGAGGCCGCGCGTCGCATGAAGAAATCAGCCGCACGCTGCTCCAGGGCAATTGCGATCCGGAACAGATTGGCGGGATCTTCAGGGCGATTCTTGATTCCGGCGTAGATCGCCGCGAGGTCAATCTGGAAATCCGGCGATGGAGCGGGTACGGCCGCGTGATAGCGTCGTGACAGGGTCGCCATGTGCTCTTCTTCCATCGCTGCGAACCGGCTGAATAGCTCGCGCAGGTCCGCGTCCGCACTTTCGATCGCCGCCCGCCGGTAAAAGGCCTGGCCACCCAACTCGATCTCGAATGCGGTGCGGACGCCGGCGAGCGCCGCGGAACCTTCTATCGGGCGCGCGCTCAGGGCTTCGAGCCGGCCGCCACAATGGGGGCACAGACCGTACGGGAAGGCGAATCCTTCGCTCACCTTCGCGCATTGCGTGCAGCGCCACGCGACGCTCGCGCCCGCGCAGCAGATGTAAAGCTCATCGGCATCATCGAGGGGTTGGTGGCACTTGGGGCACAGCATGGGATCGTCCTTCGTGCAGAGGGGCGGGATTGAGCGGGACCGGCGGCGTAAAGGCGTCGATATCCTCGACCGTGATGGGCCACTTCTGTTTGCCCAACTTCAGATACGCGCCGATGGCCCGCGCAGCGCGTCGCCCGGCGCTCATCGCAAGGATTACTGTCGCACCGCCGGTAACGATGTCTCCACCGGCGAACACACCAGGCAGGTTCGTCGCCTGGGTTAGATCGTCGGCGACGATGTAACCCCACTTGGTCAAGGCGAGATTCGGCGTCGCCCGGCTCACAATCGGATTGGCTTTGGTCCCGAGCGCGTAGATCACGGTGTCGCAGTCCATCTCCACAAACTCATCGAGCGGTACGGGCTTGCGCCGCCCACGCTCGTCCGGCTCGCCGAGCAGCATTTTTTGCAGCCGGATGGCGCGCACGTCACCGTCGTCGGTGAGCTTGATCTCGACCGGCGCGTGCAGAAAGTGAAACTCGATGCCCTCCTCCCTGGCGTGACGGAGTTCTTCGATGCGCGCTGGCGCCTGCGCTTCGGAGCGACGGTACACGCAGCGTACCGTGGGCGCGCCCAGTCGCTTTGCGACGCGCAGACAGTCCATGGCGGTGTTGCCGGCACCAATCACCACCACGCTCTGCCCGAGGCCGATCGGCGTATCGACGTACGGGAACTGGTCGCCACCCATCAGGTTGACGCGCGTCAGAAATTCGTTGGCGGAATACACCTGACCGGCCGATTCGCCTGGAACACCGAGAAAGGTCGGTGCGCCGGCCCCCGCGCCGATGAATACGGCGTCAAAGCCCATCGCGCCCATGAGCTGCTGAATCGTGAACGTCTTGCCGATGACCTTGTTCGTCTCGAACCTGACACCGCTGTCGATGAGTCGCTGCACCTCACGCTCGATGATATGGCGCGGCAGTCGAAACGACGGAATGCCATAGCGCAGAACTCCACCGACCACGTGCAAGGCCTCGTACACCGTCACTTCGACCCCGCAGCGCACGAGATCAGCCGCAGCGGCGAGGCCCCCGGGCCCGGAGCCAACGATCGCAACCCGGCCGAGGACCCTCTCAAACCGTAGCGGCGTGACCTTGGCCGGCCGCGCGTTGTCGCC
>Ga0326726_10000986_pt1 | contig 26445 bp, 22 predicted proteins | sample MHFenrmetagenome_2_FD_207603 | JGI IMG/M metagenome (GOLD analysis project Ga0326726, IMG submission 207603) | Lab enriched peat soil microbial communities from Michigan Hollow, Ithaca, NY, United States - MHF15MN | ecosystem: Environmental > Terrestrial > Soil > Wetlands > Peat | place: USA... | reverse complement strand
CTTTTTACTTTTTACTTTTAGCTTGTTTTAAACTTTTGCCTTTTTACTTTTACCTTTTTACTTTACAACCATGAAAAACCTCCCCCTTCCTCTTATACTAACCATTCTCCTATTGAGTGGCTGTACTTCCCAGCAAAAACTGGCCTATTTGAGCAATTTACCCGAAACCGGCGGCGACCAGTTTTTCCTCATGGAAATCCCTGATTACAAAATCCAAAACCGTGATATTCTTTATATAACATTAAAAGCAATGACCCCCGATGGTTCAATAAATGATTTTCTTTTAGGGCGGCAGGCTACTGGGGGTGCATACTATATGCAGAATGAATCAGGGGCTTATTTATATGGCTATGACGTAAATAGTGAGGGAAACATCACTCTCCCCGTTATAGGTGATGTTAATGTTACGGGTAAAACCTTGGAAGAAATAAGAAAAATTCTGCAGGAAGAATTCGGCAAGAGTTTTAACAATGCCACAGTTGAATGTAAATTGTTAAGCTTTAAGTTTACAGTGTTAGGAGAAGTGAGAGCTCCTGGTTCATATATTAATTACAATAATTATCTTACTGTTCTTGAGGCCATCGGCCGTGCTGGCGGTATCAGTGAATATGGTAAACGTGACAAAGTTCTTGTTGTCCGTCCAACAGAAAAAGGCACTAAAACATATCGGCTTAATCTTCAGGATAAGGGCATCCTGAGCTCCGAAGCATACTTTTTGCTACCCAACGATGTTGTTATTATCGAACCCCAAAGCAATAAAATATTCAGCATGAACCTGCCGACCATCTCATTCATACTTACAGCGATCACTTCTACAATTACAACTACTCTTCTGTTGATTAATTATTTAAAATAGGATAATTACAGGTGCCAGGAAAAGAACGAAGAGCCATAACAAATATTTGTTAAGCCCTCTGCTCCTTGCCATTTGTTTTGAAATTTAAAATTTGAACCATATGACCTCTTCAAACCCCCCAACCAGTTTTCCCGATTACAGCCAGATCACACAGCCTGACAACGAAAGTATCGATGTTAAAAGATATATCTCCCTTTTCATCAGCAATTGGTACTGGTTTGCTTTTTCGTTGTTTATCTTTATTAGTTTAGCGTATGCGATCAACAGGTATTCAGAAAGAATATATACTATTTCATCTTCACTTCTCATAAAGGACGATAAGATAAATGGAGGGCTGCAAATGGCCGAATCATTTATACCGGGATCAAATATTTATAATAGCCAGCAAAATCTTCAGAATGAGATCGGCATACTTAAATCTTTCAGCCTTAATAGCAGAGTAATTGAATCACTTCAGGTTTTTCATATTACATATGTCGGTATAGGCAGAAGGAATATTGTTGAAAACAGACTTTACAAATATGCTTGTCCATTTGAAGTATTTTCGGATTCCCTTTTATATCAACCACAAGGGATAAAAATATATATTACGATCCTATCAAAAGACAAATACTCATTGAAAATAAATGGAGATTATGAAATTGATACAGCACTTAAATTTAGACAGAAATTTATAAATAAAGGTTTCAATTTTATTGTAAATCTCCGCAATGCTGAACAATTTACCTCTGATAAAAAAACATCAAACAAATTCTATTTTTATTTCGAGAGTCCCGAGAATTTGGCTAATAATTATAGCCGGAAGCTGAATATTGAACCAATAGATAAAGATGCTTCACTTGTTCAGTTATCGGTATCCGGTCCAGTGGCTGAACAGGAAGCCGATTATCTCAATAAACTTATGGATTTCTACTTGATCCAGGGGATTGAATTTAAAAATGGGATTGCCGATTCTACAATTAAATTTATTGACAAGCAATTAAAACTAATTTCTGCGGACCTTTCAATAGCCGAGGACAAATTAAGAAACTTCAAGAATTCGAATAAGCTCATTGATGTAAGTAAAGAAGGAGCGCTTATCCAGGAAAGACTCATACAGTTCGGGAATGAGAAAATCAATCTTGAGCTGCAACAGAAATATTATGAGTACCTGGTTAATTATCTGAAATCTAAAAATGAATCCGGTGATATTATTTCTCCTTCTATAATGGGTGTTACGGATCAGCAATTAGGGACTATTGTAACGGAGCTTGCCAGTTTACAACGGCAGAAAAAACAGCTTGCAATGAACCTTTCAGGCAATCAGGCGCCGGTAGTTTTATTGGAAGAAGGAATAAATAATGCAAGATCAACTCTTGCCGAAAATGTGAAGAACAGCCTGGATATAGTAAAGAATAGCATTTCAGATGTTAATAAAAGGATTTCGATGGTTGAGAACGAGATAAGCAAACTATCCGGAACAGAAATTAATATGATCAATATTCAGAGAACTTTTGATCTGAATAATACTGTTTATACCTTTCTTCTTGAAAAAAAGGCTGAAGCTGGAATAGCAAAGGCATCCAATGTGTCAGACAACAGGATCATCGACAAGGCAGAATTATTCAATACTGTGCTAATTAAACCAAGATCTAAACGAGACTATTTATTTGCTTTCATATTTGGCCTATTTATGCCAGCATTGCTAATATCGCTTATTTATAATTTAAATAATAAGGTAATTGACAAAGAGGATATTGTAAAAAGGACAACTGTACCCATAATCGGCTACATAAGTCATAACGAAAGCAATTCTGAAATTCCCGTTAATGACAGACCCAAATCTGTCCTTACGGAATCATTCAGATCCGTCAGGACCTCACTGAGATATTTTATTAAAGACACTGAACATCCTGTTATTTCTATCACATCAACAATAACCTCGGAGGGGAAAACATTCATTTCAGTTAATCTAGCTACCGTTTATGCTATGCTTGGCAAGAAAGTTCTGCTTATAGGTCTCGATTTGAGGAAACCGCGGATAAATAAAATTCTAAATATCAGCAACAGCGATGGTGAAGGTATGAGCGAATATCTAAGCGGTAATTGTGAATTCAACAAAGTTATTAAGAAAACATTGATTGAAAATCTTTATTATGCCCCTTCCGGTCTTGTCCCTCCCAATCCTGCTGAATTAATAGGAGGTATTATAATGAAATCTTTTATCGAAAAAGCAAGAAAGGAATTCGACGTAATAATTATTGATACCCCTCCCATTGCCTTAGTTTCAGATGCTTTACTGATCACCGACTGTGTTGATGTAAATATTTTTGTTGTCCGACAGAAGTACAGCTCAAAAAATACCCTTGATCTGATACAGGAATATTATGGAACAAAAAAAATGAAAAATATTGGAATTATTGTTAATGATATCAATCTGTCGGGATACTATGGATACGGTTTAAGGTATGGTTATTCTTTGGGTTATGGTTACACTTATGGTAGCAGTTATTATGGATATACAAACAGCAAATATGGCGATTCAGATAAGGATCATGGATATTACAATGAATAACTTGTTAATATAATTATATCACTTTTAGTGCTTCATCATCTGTTGTCAATAAGGTATAATGTTCCATTATCAAAGAAACTTAAATCCTTACTTTAATATGATTATTGGATTAATTAGCTCATAATCATAATGGAACAGGACCCTATTAAAAGTACTTCGGACTCAGCTCACAAATATTCTTTTTGGGATTAGTAATAGGATAAATTAATCCTTGTTATAAAGATCATTTTTTGCATTATTTTAGAAAGGTATTATTCAATCCCTTCTTCTTTTAAACCCGGTTTATTTAACCCCTGTTTTCAAATATTAAATTCTCATTTGATATAATGCTATCTATTTACATCTAGTTTTGATAAAATGGGGGAGAATAAGAAAATAGCTAAAAACGGTTTAATTCTTTATGTAAACCTTATAATTAATACTATTATAGGTTTGTTTTCAGTTCGTATAGTTCTACAGGAATTAGGAGCTGAAAACTATGGACTTTATGCTGTAGTTGGGGGCATTGTGACTATGATAGGGTTTTTAAGTTCTGCAATGCTCGCAACATCCTTTAGGTTTATTACCGTCGAAATAGGCAAAGGAGACAGAGGTAATACAAATAAAGTGTTTAATACGGCATTAGTCATTCATTTGATTTTAGCCCTTTTATTAGTGATCATAGCCGAAACTGGAGGTATCTGGTATATTAAAAACTACCTGAATGTCATACCCGGAAAAATTCCGGATGCTATTTTTGTTTTGCATTTTACTGTAGTAGTTTCCGTATTTTCTATCGTCGGTATTCCTTATCAGGGATTAATATCCGCCAGGGAGAATTTTTTATTAAGAGCGTCCGTAGAAATAATCGGAGCATTCCTTAAGTTAGGATTATTATTACTCCTAATATTCTACTATGGTAACAAACTTAGGGCATATGCTATAATAATGACTATTGTGACTATTATCCCATTGGTTTTGTTATACATATATTGTTGGATTAAGGAACGCGATGTCATTTTTTGGAATTTTAACAAGAAAATATCAGACTATAAGGAAATGTTCAGTTTTACCGCATGGATTATGATTGGTACAGTTGCCTACATGGGAGTCAGACAAGGAGCGGCAATTATTATTAATCTTTTTTTTGGTACTATATTGAATGCTGCTTTTGGAATAGCTCAACAAATTAATAATTATATTATGCTGTTTGTAACTAATTTGACTCAGGCAGCTGTACCACAAATAATGAAAAGTCATTCTTCTGGAAACTCAGAAAGATCTTTAACATTGGTTTATGTAATTTCAAAATATGCATTCTTCGTTATGTTGATTCCTGCTGTTCCAATAATGTTATCAATAGATTCAATTTTAGCAATATGGTTAAAGGAAGTTCCTGAATTTACAAAACAATTTACTATTCTTATGATAATAAATGGACTTATTGGTTGTCCGGCAAGTGGTTTTGATGCGGCAATTCAGGCAACCGGCAAAATACGACAAAATCAAATATGGTATAGTTTAATCATGTTATCAACTTTACCAATAGCTTACTTTTTATTTACATTAAATTATCCAGCATATATAATAACAATTGTCACTATTGGTTGTCAAATAATGGTTACATTAGTTCAAGTAAAAATATTGGCGGGTCTAACTGACTTTAAGGTTTCGCAATATTTTTTTAAAACAGTTAAACCTGTGTTTTTTGTGACAATACTCGTTATTCCGCAAATTTTATTAAGAAAATTATTTGGACAAGGTTTTGTTGATGTCATTATTTTTTCGATAATATCTGTTGTTTTGATTATTTTTTCAATTTATATGGTTGGCATAACGAGACAAGAGAAATCCATTATAGACAACTACTTAAGTAAAATAAAGCTCATTTCTAATTAATCATAATATGAAAGTTTTGATTTTAGCCGGCGGCTTTGGTTCCCGTCTATCCGAAGAAACTACCACCAAGCCTAAATCAATGGTTGAAATTGGAGGGAAACCAATAATCTGGCATATAATGAAAACTTATGCTTATTATGGTTATACTGATTTTATTATTCTCATTGGATATAAAGGAGAATTATTGAGACAATACTTTAATGCAATCAAAGAGCACGATTGGAATGTAGAACTATTAGAAACTGGTGAAGGTACTCTTAAGTCTCAAAGAATAAAAATGGCCGAACCATATATACACGATAAAAACTTTTTTGTATCATATGGTGATGATGTATCAGACATTTCACCGGTGAATGTTCTTGAAACTCATTTGAAAAATGGTAAAGTCGCAACATTAACAGCAATTCCCTTAATTTCAGATTATGGTATAGTTGAATTGAATGAAAACAATGAAGTGAATTGTTTTCGGGAAAAACCACGAATTGACAACCACTGGATAAATGGTGGATATTTTTGTTTTTCCAAGGGAATTTTTAATTATTTGAAAAATGAAAATGAAGAATTGGAAGAGACTGTTTTCAGGCGATTAGCAGCAAAAAGGGAAATAGGAGCACATATACATGATGGATTTTGGAAATGCATGAATACATATAAAGATAAGTTGGAGCTGGATTTATTGATAACGCAAGAAAAGGCACCATGGATAAAATGGAAATAGAAGATCTTTTTGGTGGGGTTTACTATGGTAAGCGGGTTTTTATTACTGGACATACCGGTTTTAAAGGTAGCTGGTTAGCTCTATGGCTAACCAAAATGGGGGCAATAGTCAGAGGTTATTCCTTAGCTCCTAAAACAAGTCCAAATCATTGGGAACTTTTGAATCTCAATATGGAATCTATATTTGGTGATATTGGAGATACTTTAAAATTAGGAACTGCAATTAGAAATTTTAAACCTGACATTGTTTTTCATTTAGCAGCTCAGGCTATTGTTCGCTACTCGTATGAGCATCCTGTTGAGACGTATGAGACCAATATAATTGGGACAATCAAGCTATTTGAAGCATGTCGAAAAGTAGATTCTATTCGTGCAATTATAAATGTTACTTCTGATAAATGCTATAATAATAAAGAGTGGGTATACGGTTATCGGGAAAATGATGCTATGGGTGGGTTTGATCCATATAGTTCTTCAAAGGGTTGTTCAGAAATATTAACTTCATCTTATCGTAATTCATATTGGAATATCGATAAATACGAGATTGAACACAAAGTTTTATTAGCAAGTTGTAGAGCAGGTAATGTAATAGGTGGAGGAGATTGGGGACAGGACAGATTGATCCCTGATATTGTCAGAGCAGAATCAAAGGGGGAAGAGGTTATTATTCGTAATCCTTATGCCACAAGGCCCTGGCAGCATGTCTTAGATCCGTTAAGCGGTTATCTGCTGATTGGGCAAAAACTCCTGGAACAACAAAAATCATTTGCAAAGGCATGGAATTTCGGACCACCTAACGAAGATAGTATTCCTGTTATAAAAGTATTGGAATTTATGAAAGAATTATGGCCAAACATAAAAGTTTTATATGACAAAACAACAACTAATCCTCATGAGACCAAATTTCTAAGACTGGATTGTTCTCAAGCATATTTCGAATTACAATGGAAACCATTATGGACAAAACCCCGGGTTTTTCAGAAGACTGCGATTTGGTATAGAGATTATATTATATCTCAGGCAGTTCAATCCTATGCACAAATTGATGAATATGTAACTGATGCTAAAAAGCAGCAATTAATCTGGACAAAATGACTTCTGTAAAATGAAAATAGTTATAACAGGAGCGGATGGATTTGTAGGAGGGCATCTCATTCCTAAACTTCTTGATGATAAACATGAAATTTTTTTAATCGGTGGGAATATAGACAGTTTAAAAAGGCGTTTTGGTGAAACTCATTTATATTTATCGTTTATAAAACTAGATCAAAACGAACTAATTGATAAACTAATAAAATTTTCACCAGATATAGTGGTTAATTTAGCAGCTTTCTCTACATCAACTGATACTTACGATGATTTACAAAATCTTTTTTCAGCAAATATCCTGTTTTTAGGTAAAATTTTAGATGCGCTGAAAAACGTTAATTTGAAACTTTTTATTTACACTGGAAGTTCAACTGAACATGCTAAAAATGACAATAGTATTGATCCTGTATATCTCTATTCAGCAACAAAATCTGCCGGAAGGGCTATTTTAAAATACTACTCGGAAATCTATAATTTTAAAAATATTTCAATAAATCCATACAACATATATGGAGAATTTGGTACACAAAATAAAGTATTAGATTTAATTTGTGACTCTCTAAATTCCGCTACACCAATCAATTTAACCCCCGGAAATCAGGTGCTTGATTTTATTAATGTAGATGATGTTGCAAAATTGTATGTTTCGGTTATTGAAAAATTTGCAACAATACCTAATAATAGTATTTTACCTGCAGGGACAGGAACAGGTCATTCGTTAAAAGAAATTGCTGCGATTATTGAAGCCATAAGTGACAAAAAAGTAAACATAAATTGGGGCGGCATTAGTTACAGAAAAAAAGATACAGTGTATTCTGTAGCGGATATATTATTGACAAAGAGAGTTTGCGGTTGGGAACCATCTATAGATATTAATGAAGGTTTGAAAAGACTTTTGAAAGGGAAAGCAAACAATTGAAAGAAAAATAAGCAAAAGAATAATGATAGAAACACCTGTACTATTTGCAGCTTTTGCCAGACCTGAATATGCAAAACAGACATTTAATGCCATAAAGAAAGCAAAACCTAAAAAGTTCTATTTCTATTCAAACAAAGGACGAACGGATATTCCTGACGAAATAGAAAGGAATAATCAGGTTCGTGCATTAATTAATGATATTGATTGGGATTGTGAGTTGAGAACATACTTTAGAGATAAGTATGTTGACATCTATACTTCTCTTTGGAGTGCTTATGATTGGATTTTTGAAAACGAAGAACAAGCCATTATTTTCGAAGAAGACTGCGTCCCCTGCTTAGCATTTTTTGACTTTTGTGAGCTGTTGTTACCCAAATATAAAGATGATTGGAGGATCTGGGTAATAAGTGGTAACAATTTTTTTGAATCATTCAATCCCAATGGATATGATTATATTTTTACCAGATTCCCATTTCAGTATGGATGGGCTTCCTGGAGAAATCGTTGGCAAAAAATTGAACGACAAAACATTCCATGGGAGGAGATGAAACGCTATGAATTAAACAGACAGCTATATTCTTTGTCAAGATGCAAAACGAACTTACTCACTAAAAAAGAAGAAAAGATTTTTCTGTTTTTAAAAAAGAATCCTGCATGGGACTATACACTTGGTTTTACAATGAAAAAAGAAGGAGCATTTGGAATAATACCAGCTGTTAATCTCGTTCAAAATATTGGTCATATCGGTGAGCATGACAAGGGTGATAAAAGCATTGTACATAATAAGGTGACTTTCTCATCAGATGTATTTAACATCAAGAATAGTCCTCCTTTTATTGTACCTGATTTTAAATATGATCAACACTTATTTTTCCATATGTTTTATAAGAGATCCTCATTCTTTTATCGAATTTGGAATAAAATGTTACACATTTTAAAATAAAACTATCAATTGTTTTGGTTTTTAGTTTCTAATGACCTAAGTGATCAGTAAATTAAAAAACTCTTTGAGAGGTTCGTATCTGCATAATATTATTAACAATCCAGAAAAGAATTATTAAAATGATTCCACTTGTTAAACCATTTATCCCGCCAAAAGAAAAATTACTACCCAGACTTGAGCAAATACTTTATTCCGGGTATATTGCTGAAGGTGAATCGGTAATTGAGTTCGAGCAAAAACTCTCTCAACTCCTTGGCAATCCGTATTGTCTTGTCTTAAATTCTGGTACTGCAGCCTTGCATATCTCATTAAGGCTTATAGGAACTGGGAAAGGAGATGAAGTTATAAGTACTGCTCTCACCGCAGAACCTACTAATACAACAATTGCACTAACGGGTGCAACTGTTGTTTTTGCAGATGTTGATTTTGATACTGGTCTTATTTCGCCAGACTCTATTGAACATAACATAACCGATAAAACCAAAGCAATAATGGTAGTTCATTATGCCGGCATGGTTTGCGATATGAATAAAATTAATGCCATATCAGAAAAGTACAATATACCTGTTATTGAAGATGCTGCTCACGCTTTTATGAGCAAATATAACGGCGAGTATATAGGAAATAATTCTCCTTATACCTGTTTTTCATTTCAAGCAATTAAGCATATTACTACCATTGATGGCGGATTGTTATGCTTAAAAAATGAGGAAGAATACAATCGAGCCAGAAAACTCCGTTGGTTCGGATTAGACAAAAAGGAAGCACGTTTACAAAACAATATTACTGAAGCCGGATTTAAATACCATATGAATAATGTAATTGCAACAATAGGGTTGGTTCAACTTGAATATATAAAAGAAAATATCCTCCGGTATATTGAAAACGGCAAATTTTTTGATGAACAATTAAAAAATATACCTGGGGTAACTTTGTTGCCTTATTATGAAGACACTGAACCAAGCTATTGGTTATATACAATAAAGATACAAAGAAGAGATGCATTTATACAGATGATGGCCGATAATGGAGTAAATACATCTTCACTACATTTAAGAAACGACAGGCATAGCCTGTTCAAGGCCCCAATTGGGAAAACTCCCAATCTGGATACCTTTTATGACACCTTTGTGCATATTCCATGTGGATGGTGGCTTTCAGATCCAGATAGGGAGCAGATTGTAAAACTAATAAAGAAAGGATGGTAAAACAATGATACCACTTTATAAACCTTACATGCCTGAAGTACCCCTTATTAATGACATATTACACAGTGGACAACTGGCTTATGGAAAATATGGAAAAGAATTCGAGAGGTTGCTTGGGGAGTACATTGGAACGCCAGACATAATTGTAACAAATACATTTAATATGGCAATACTTGTTGCTTTATCTACGCTTGGGATTACGGCAGGTGATACTGTAATCGTATCGCCAATGGCCTGCCTTGCTTCTACTCAGCCATTGTTATCAATGGGTATTAAGATTAAATGGGCAGATGTAGAACCAACAACAGGTACATTATCGCCAGATAGTGTAAGACAACTTATGAAGACAAATCCGAAAGCAATTGTGCACAATCATTTCTGCGGGCATGTTGGCTTTGTTGACGAAATCAACACTATTGCAAAAGAATTTGGGATACCAGTTATTGATGACTGTATTGAAGCTTTTGGAAGTGAGTATAAGAGAAGCAAAATGGGAAATGTTGGCACGGATATTACTGTATTTTCATTCAATCCTGTTAGAATACCCAATACTATTGATGGGGGTGCAGTTATATTTAATGATAAAAAACTTTATAATAAGAGTTTACTTGTAAGAGATGCCGGTATCGACCGCAAACGATTCAGGGATGAATTAGGTGAAATTAATCCATCCTGTGATATTGAACTGGTTGGGCATAGCGCAACAATGGGTGAAGTAAGTGGCTATATTGGTATCCAACAGATGAAGAAAATAGGTTGGATAATAGATATTCAACGCAAAAATGCTCTTTTATGGAATGAACTATTGAAAAATATGGAGGACGTTACGCCTTTAAAAAAAGGTCACGGTTCACCAAATTACTGGGTATATGGAACATTAGCTATAAATAAGCGAGAAACAATTGTTAAATTCAGAGAAAAGGGCTACTATGCATCTGGTGTGCATATGAACAACAATATTTACAGTGTTTTTGGTGATACTACGCCATTGATTGGTGTAAACGAGTTTTTTAACCATTTTGTTGCTTTACCATGTGGATGGTGGGTGGAGGATATTAAATTATGATTTCAAATTTTAGAGTTTTTCTTGTTAGAAGCGTAGATATTACACCAGAAATTCTCGGGAAAATAATATCGCTAAAAAGACAACATTGGAAATATTCCATAGAGTCTAACGAAAAATGGATTTCAGAAAACTTGAATGCAGACGATCATCATTTGTGGATTGAAAACAACTCAGGAGAAATAATTGCATATTTAAACCTTGTCTTCTTAAACGTATCGTTTGATGGTAAGATTAAAAAAGTCCTTGGAATAGGAAATGTTTGTGTGGCCATTAATGAGTCAGGGAAAGGTATTGGATATTTGTTAATGCTGATATGTAATTATTACATTCGAAATATCGATATGCCTGCTATCCTTTTATGCAAAAAAACGCTTTCAAAATTTTATAAGAAAACCGGATGGAAGGAGTTTAACGGTAATACTACTATAAAAGGGAAAGATTATCAAGAACTTGTTATGTTTATTGAAAGCCCTGACGTTGCAACAATAGAAATAGAGAAAAACTTCTAGAATTTTCATGAAAGCACTTAAAATATCTGTTATTGTTCCAATATACAATTCTGAAAAATACTTAATAAAATGCCTAGAGAGCATTGTAAATCAGAGCTATAAGAACTTAGAGATAATCTTAGTAAATGATGGTTCTACAGATTCTTCGAGAACGATAATTGAAGCGTATACAGCCAAAGATAATAGGATCGTGGCCATTCATAAAGAGAATGGAGGCATTGGGTCAGCATATAGAGTTGCTCTGGGAAAAGTAAGTGGCGATTTTATATCCTTTGTAGATAGTGACGATTTTATTGATCTTAATATGTATGAGGAATTAAGTAAGATTATCATAGAAAAAAATCCTGATATTATTCATTTTGGTTATGTATTCATAAATAACAAAAATGAGATAATATATAAGAACAAAACCTTTGATGAATTTATTAAAGGGAATGATAACATTTTTACAAAGCATTTCACATCAATTAAGGATCCATCATTAGCTTGCCGCTTGTTTAGAAAATCACTTTTTTCTCAAGTTAAATTGCTCGATCAAAACGTTGGTATTGATGAAATTGTATATCCACAGACATTAAGTAACTGTAATTCCGTTGTACATATATCAAAAACTTATTACTACGCCTTTGCCCGAAATGATAGTGTTTCAAGAAACACTTATTCCAGGGGAAAAATTATGGAAGGTATTATTGTACAACGCTATATATGTAATTATTTTCAAGATCATTTTAAGAAGTATTTGCCTTATGTTTATAGTAAATATTTAAATTACCTACTATTTACTTATGACATTTCCAAAGCAGATAAGGAAATTCAGAGAAGTATGGAATTTAATTCTATAATCCAAGATATAAGATTATACTATTATAAAGCAATTAAAACCAATGATTTCAGTCATATTTCCTACCAATTAAATGCTAAATTAAAAGCCTTCGTTATTTATCCGTCATTATATCCAAGTGTTGCCAGATTATTCAGGTTTAATTATGTTATAAAGAATTGCTATCGACAGCTCTTCCAGAAGAGAATGTGCAATTTTTCGCATAAACCAATAAATCAATAGTTAAACCTATGTGCGGAATTGCAGGTATATATGGATTTGGATTAGATGATCAAATCATCACTCGAATGGTTAAGGCAATGGATCGTCGTGGCCCTGACGATTCGGGTATTTGGATGAACGATAATCGTACAATTGCACTAGGTCAAACCCGATTATCAATAATTGATATTTCTGAATCTGGACATCAACCAATGTGTTCCCATAACAATCGCTATATCATTGTTTTTAATGGCGAAATATACAACTACAAAGAATTAAAAGGAGAACTTGAAAAGAAAAACTTAACATTTAAAACCCAGAGCGATACAGAGGTCATTTTGAAGGCATGGGAAATGTGGGGGAAGAAATCTCTAAGCTCTTTTCGTGGGATGTTTGCATTTGCTATTTTGGATCAATGGGAAAACAGTCTTACTTTTGCCCGGGATCGTATGGGGATCAAGCCTTTATTATGGACTAAAATTAATAATAAAGTATTATTTGCATCAAGTATTACATCATTAATTGCATCTGGTATAATTAATCCCATTTTAAATAATCAATCTTTTTTTGATTTTCTTTCTTCGGGTTCTGTATTTCAGCCAAAAACAATTATTAAAGGCATTAATGCTGTTATGCCAGGTACAATCTTACAAATTAAAGATGGAGCAATAACTATTGAAACCTATTGGGAATTAAAAAGAGATGAATTATTAACTTTTGAGCTTGGCAAGATTAGTTATGAGGATCAGATCAGAGAAACAAGAAGAGTGCTTGAAGAAGCTTGTAATTATCATTTAGTTGCAGACGTACCAGTTGGAAGTTTTTTAAGTGGAGGAGTTGATTCTACAGTAGTCACGGCTCTAATGGCAAAAAACTCTCGTTACAAGATAAAAAGTTTTTCAATCGGATTTCGGGATGGCCCCGATTTAAAAAATGAACTAAATGAAGCCAAAATTGCTTCAGATTTCATTGGTACCGATCATACAGAAGTATTATTATCAGGTAAAGAAGTTTATGATTCGTTTGATGATTTTATTTCAATTATCGATCAGCCTAGCGATGATGGTTTAAATACATATTGGGTTAGCCGCATTGCTAAGAATGAAGTTAAAGTCACTCTTTCCGGTTTAGGAAGCGATGAGATTTTTGCTGGTTATAGCCATTTTAGCTGGCCGTCACGATTTAGTAAAGCAACGCCAAACTTTTTTGACAAACAGTTAGGTAAATTGTATTATGCATATCCGAGGTTTAGATATACATACTATGCTTATTTAAAACTCGCTTCAAGTTATGAAAGACTCGCAACACTTAGAAGGAAATTAACGGATTGTGAAATTAGTAGGGCCGTTACTCCTGAAATTTCAAAAGAATTTAGCTTTAACCAGATATTGAGATATATTGAAGCATTTAACCTTAAGCATGAAAATAATATATACGACATTTCACTTTATGAATGTAAAGGTTACCTTTTAAACACTTTGCTTCGCGACGCAGACGCGTTAAGTATGGGAAATAGTCTAGAGGTAAGACCTATCTTTCTTGATCATAAACTTGCAGAATTTGCTTTATCTTTACCAGATGAAAGTAAATGGAAAAACGGAATTGGTAAATCTGTTTTGAAAGATGCTTGTGCAGATTTATTACCACCCAATTTCTTTTTAAGAAAAAAAACCGGTTTCACTTTACCCATTAGCCGATGGATAAATAATGAGTTAAAATCTAGAGCAATTGACACATTTAATGACGTTAATTCCAGGATATTTTTTTCGAAGTATTTTCTGAAAAATTCTGTAGACAATTTATCAAACCCCCGAAGAAGCTGGAATAACTATATGATATTTGTTTTTTTAGAATGGGCAAAGAAGATGAAGATATATGTTGAGCAATCCTAAATATCTAGTTTTACTGCAAACATTTAGCAGATGAGTGTCAAAAGCAATATTAAAATCCTTTTCATTCACCATAATGTCGGTTGGGGTGGTGCTCCCAATAGCATGATCAAATTAATTAAAAGCCTTGATCCATCTAAATATGTAGTTGAAGTTTTATTGCTTAAATATTCAGTTGTTGCTGACAAACTAAGTGAGTACGGGATTAAATATCGAATTGCAGAATCCATATTCTATAAAAGATACTATCATTTTTTTGCTCATAGTGAAGCAGGCTATGTAAAATGGTTTCAAATCTATAGTTTCCTTAAGTTAGCTGTCCTATGGATTTTATCACGATATATTTTTGCAAATAAAGAATTATCCAAACATGATTTTGATATCGTCCATTTAAACTCTTCTGTTTTGACTGACTGGCTTGCTCCTGCAAAAAAAAGAGGGAAAGTGATCATTCATATCAGGGAACCATTCAGGAAAGGCAACTTTGATTTATTGCATGGTTTTTTTAAATCAAAAATAAGCAAATATACTGATCAAATAATTGCTATTAGTGAAGACAATGCTAGGCGCATTGGTATTCCTGATAAAACCGAAGTTATTTATAACTATTCGGAAATCCCTGAGAACTTGCCTATAGAAAGTTCATATGCTTCTAAAAAAGTTTTATATCTGGGTGGCTCTGACACCAGCAAAGGTTTTTACACCTTAGTAGAGGCCTTGGATTATTTAGATAGAGACATAAAAGTATATTTCGGTGGTAAATATGTAACAAGCAAAAAATCGGATAACAAAATTCAAGTCCTGAAATTCATCTTTTCTAAAGAAAGAATGAGAAATTCAGCGATTAAAAAAATTGGGAATCATCCTAATGCAGTATATATAGGTATGATTTACAATGTGCCCAATTATTTGGACGAAGTTTGCTGCCTTGTTTCTCCCTTTAGAGTCCCTCATTTTTCTCGCCCTGTTATTGAAGCTCATTTACTCAAGAAACCTGCAATCGGGTCAGATGTTGAAGGGATGGATGAGATTATTGAGCACGAAAAGAATGGACTCATAGTGCCTAAAAATAATCCAAAAGCATTGGCTACAGCCATTAATACATTGACAGCTGATAGTGAGAAAGCAAAAAGATTTGGAGAAGCAGGATACAATATAGCTAAGCAGAAATTTACACCGAGAAACATACAGAAGTTTGAAAGATTATATGAAAAATTGTAATAATAAATGAAGATAAAACTTCAAATACCAGATTTGAGTATCTTGCTTGCCATTGCATCCACTACACTTTATGTTGTCTTTAGGAACCTGGGGCGTGAAGCAGGAAGTTTTACTTTTTTATGGTCTCCAATTACATTGTTATTTATAACGTATAAACGCCACTCGGTTTTTTCTAAAGCGCCAATGGGAATATTGCTTCTATATGGTATTATGATGGTGGGCATATTGCAATACACTCTTTGGAAATATATGGATGATTGGAACCGACCTCGAATATTATTAGAATTCTATTACTTGGTAATTATGACAGCTATATTGGGTTACTATCGGAGCAAAGGTGACTTCAAGATGCTTGCATTTTTAAGTAAGTTGACTTTCATCTTCATAATTATCAGTCTTATAACTACAAATATTGCTCTTTCCATTGACAACAATTTAGTTCGACAATCAGCAGCTTCCGGCGAATTTACTGCTGTTCAAAGGAGGATTTATAAACTTACCGGGGCAATGGGATATAGTTATGCACAGGCAGTGGTATGTTTAATACCAATTATAATTTATCATATTAAAAATAAAAAGAGAATGGTATTTGCCCCAAAGATTTTGGTTTCAGTTCTGTTACTTTTACTTTTTACACAAACACGTACACAGGTATTTGCCAATATATTGGTGACTGTTGCAATTACAACACTTGCAATTATTGGGTCAAAAAAACGATGGGTCTCGTTTATCACAATTTCATTTTTTGCCATTCTATTAACTGTAATACCAAATTCTTTCTATGCAAAGACTCTTTCCTCCTTGAGTAATTATTTTGATCAGAATTCTGAGATGTATTATAAACTCAATGACTTTGCTGTATTTGTTGAGAATCCGGACATTGACCCATCTACAGGAGCAGGCGCCAGGGCTGAGCGTTATCCATTGCTTTATAATGCATTAATTAATAGCCCTGTTTTGGGTAATACATCATATAGGAGCCATTTAAATATTGAATCTGGAGCTCATCTGTATTGGATGAACAGACTTGCCCTATGGGGGATTCCTGGTTTCCTGTTTTTTATTTTTATGCTTTATAAAATATATAGAAGTATTAGTTCTTTATTCGATGCTAATTATAGTTTTTATTATTTTCTTTCTGTAATGGCATTTGTTTTTTTGGGACTAATCAAGGCAATTGGAGGGAGTGAGCCTTGGCTTATATTAATAGTGGTTATTCCGGGACTTTATTTTCTGCCCCTCCTTGAGGAATCAAAAAAAGATATGGCAATTCATAAGAATAGTATTATAAAGTGATAGCTTCAACGTATTTAGATAAAAATATTGATCATAGTAATAAACATTTTATTAATTAATGATAGACCCGGCTCTTTTGGCAATTATCATAGGTAGGCACACAATTTCGATTCTTAAATTACTTAAGCGAATTTTTGAAAATCTACGATTACCTGCTTGATTTATGATGCAGCGTTTAAAAATTTTGATTTCACATGCCAGTATATTTGGGAAATCAGGATGGGGCAGGATTTTCCCTTTGGCAGTCGGTTTGGCCAAAAATGGAAATAAAGTAACAATTATAACTACAAGTCCACATTATTCTATCTTTGTTAAAAGAAAAGTCATTGATAATGTTAATGTTATTATTTTCCCGGAATTAATCGCTGCCAGAATATCCAGATTGGGATTTGGATTTCTTAGCCTTATTTTAAAAATCCTTTATGTCGTCTTTAACAAGTTTGACATCGTTCATTCCGACAATGGCCACAGACCACTTTCTGGTATACCTTGCAGAGTTCATAAAAGAATATATGGTTCAATTTATGTTGCGGAATGGTATGACTGGTATGGAAAGGGAGGAGAGTATGATAATAAAAAGAAGCTTTTCAAAATACTTTTTGGGCGATATGAGCTGAGGTATGAGATTAAAGATAAATTGTATGCTGATGGTGTTGTTGTATTATCTGATGTTTTAAAGCAAAGAGCACATTCATTATTTCCAGGTAAGAAAATTCTAAAATTGCATGGAGGTGCTGATGTGTCTGCAATACCATATATAAGTAATAATAAATCCTTAAAAGAAAAATATGGCATCAACAAGAGTAAGGTTACATTTGGTTATATTAACGCGTTAAATGTCAACTTAGAAGAGATACGCCCATTAATAGATTCAATATTAGAATTAAATTTAGAATCAAAGGTAAAATTATTACTGTTCGGAAGTACAAATTCCCTTGAAGACTCATTGCCTAAAAAAGTTAACAACATCATTATTAACTTTGGATGGATCAATTATGCTGAAGACTATGAAAAATTGCAATGTGTGGATGTTTTTGTTTTATTTAAAGAGGACACGTTGGGAAATAGAGCAGGATGGCCTAATTGTCTCGGTGACTACCTAGCATGTGGCAGGCCAGTATTTTTAAATCCAGTAGGTGAAGTCCTCGAATTCGTAAGTAAATATCCTGAAGGTTTTTTTATTAGTACCTTATCCAGAGAATCTATTTCCAACAAATTATTGTTTATTGTCGAGAATCAATCTGTCCTGATAGAAAAAGGGAAAATTAACAGGGCAATAGCAGAAAATGAAATATCATGGTATAAAAAAAGTGAGTTATTGAATAGTTTTTATAATGAAATCATTTCTGAATAAATTTATTGCATTCGTCATAATTATGATATTTTGGTTAATGTACTATTATGATATTTCAAGATATATATCTATAGACAATCTTAATGGTGATACAAAAAAACAATGCAATATAAATGCATCTATTAAGCAAAAATGCAACCTAAAAAAATTTAATCTGTGGGCAACTAAATTTTTATGAAAAATACAGGACAGGACGTATTCCTCATTAGACAAAATGAATACCACACTGATAAGATTTATAAATCTTTGCCCCGAAATCTTTTTTCGATAATTTCAGCGGGCAATACGGTGGTTCTTAAACCTAACTGGGTTTTGGAGAAACATCAGTACCGGAAAGACGAATGGGAGCAGGTAATTACTAATCCTGCTTTAATAACGGCAGTTTTGCAAATAGTAGTTGAACGATTGGGGAACAAAGGTAGGGTCATTATTATGGATGGACCTGAATTAAGTGCTGATTTTGATAAGATTATCTCTTATCAACCTCTTCATGAATGGAAATCAATTTGTTCAAAACATAATATTACATTAGAGATTATTGATTTAAGAGAGGAATTATATATACTAGACAAGAATGTTACGATTAAAAAGCTAAAGCTTCCAAGTGATCCTCATGGCAAAGTTGTCACTTGCTTATATGATGACAATAGTGAGTTTTTTGGCCATTTAAAGCCAAGTAAAGGGTACTTTGGAGCCGGTTCTGATATTATGGAAACAAACCATGCTCATGATGGACATACGAATTTATATAGCATTTCAAAATCCGTTGTTGAGGCAAATGTTTTCATTAACTTGCCAAAATTAAAAACTCATAAAAAGGGTGGGATAACATGTTCTCTCAAAAATCTGGTCGGGATAAATACTTACCGTAATTATCTACCACATAATTCAATCGGAACTCCCACGGATGGTGGGGATCAATTTCCCGAATCGAAAATCACATCACGTATTGAAAGTACCCTGATGCCACTTATTTATCAGTATGTTTTGAATAAAACATACTTAGCCCGGCTATTCAGTCCGGTGATGGGCTTAGGGAAAAAAGTTTTCGGAGACAATAGAGAAACTATTCGTGGAGGTTCATGGTATGGGAATGATACTCTTTGGAGGATGATACTCGATGTAAATAAAGTATTTTTCTATGTAAATCCAGACGGATCCCTCAGAAATAGTTCAATATCGAACTTGAAAAAGTATATTAGTATTGTTGATGGAATAGTAGCAGGCGAAGGTAATGGTCCAAAAGCACCCGATGCGATCAGTTCAGGATACCTGATTGCTGGAGTTAGCCCTGTTTCAGTTGACGCTGTTTGCGCTCGTATAATGAACTTCGATTTTCGAAAAATTCCTTCTATTGACCGAGCATTCTTAATCAAGAATTTTCCACTTGTTGATTTTATACCAGAAGAAATTCGCATTCATTTTGAAGGGCAAACTTACTCATTTGAAGACCTCCCACTTAGCTGTTCTATTTCTTTCAAACCTCATAAAGGATGGATTGGACACATCGAATATTGACGCAATTAATAAAAACATAATGAGTTTTTTCAATAATATTTTCGAATATATTTTTCTCCCAATAAACGATATTGTCACCGGGCAATCAGTTTATAGACATCTTCATTTCTTAAATTCTAGTCAGTATTGGACACGAGAGCAAATCAACAATTACCAAATTACTAAATTAAGACAACTCATTCTCCATGCTGTTTCAACTGTACCATATTACAGAGAATTATTTTCTGGTTTAGGGTTGCATCCTGAAGACATTCAAAAACCGGAAGATTTACATAAAATACCAATACTCACCAAAGCAACCATTCAAAAAAAAGGTATTGACATATTTACCTCCACTGGGATTTCAAGAAGTGACAGAATTCAAAGTAGTTCGAGTGGATCTACTGGTGAGCCATTGTTTTATTATAACACAAAGGATGCTTATTCAATGAACCTGGCTTCAAGTTTAAGAGGGTGGTATTGGATGGGCTACAGATTAGGGGATAATTACATTAAACTGAGTCAAAATCCAAGAAATATGCCTATTAAAAGAATTCAGGATAAAATGAGCAGGAATCTATATTTAGCAACAAACCCATTGAATGATAGTAATTTTGAGTTTATACTAAAAGAAATAGAACGTTATAAACCCAAAATTATTAGATGTTATCCAGATCCGCTACTTTTTTTAGCCCGATACAAGCAAAATCGTTCAGAGTTCAGTTATAAACCACAAGCTATAACTACTACTGGCAATACTCTCTATTCCGCAACCCGGGCAGAGATTGAAGCTGCATTTGGTTGTAAAATATTCGATTCATACAGTTGCGAAGGGAACTCTACCGTTTTTGAATGTCCAACTCATACCTGTTATCACTCTGCTGAAGAGTATGGCATTTCTGAAATTCTTGATGATGCAGGAAATTCAATAACATCTGGTGTTGGCAGATTAGTATCTACTGATTTATGGAATCTGGCTCATCCATTTATCAGGTACGATACGCAGGATTATGTTGAAACTGATGAGACTCTGTGCACTTGCGGGCGAAAGCATCTACGTATAAAAAATATCTTAGGCAGGGATAATGAAGTTTTAACAATAGAAACAGGTAGAAGGTTTATCGTACATAGTTTTACAGGGTTTTTTCAAGTTGATACACCGCAAATCAAACGATCAATTGATCAATTTCAGGTTATTAAAACTAAAGATGGCACAATCTGTTTCAGATTAGTTGTTAATTATAACTATGACAAGGCAGTAGGTGATTATATTCTTAATTATTGGATGAATGAACTCAAAACTAAAGTTGTTATTGAAATCACTGAAAAAATTCCACTTACAGCTGGTGGCAAAAGACGATTTATTATAAACGAACTGTAAATGTCTCAAAAAATTATAATCGTAGATTTTGGCATGGGAAATCTTAATTCTGTAAAAAGGAAGTTTTCCAGGATAGGCGTAAATGCGGTCATAACTTCAAATCATTCAGAAGTATTAAATGCGGAGAAATTAATATTACCGGGAGTTGGTCATTTTCAAAATGCAGTTGAGAGTATAAAGAAATCAGGGCTCTGGGAGGTTTTAAATGAGACTGCCATAGTAAAGAAAATTCCAATTCTAGGCCTCTGTCTTGGGATGCAGCTCATGGCAAAACATAGCGAGGAAGGTAATATTGATGGCTTAGGGTGGCTTGATGCTGAGGTGATTAAATTCCACGTGGAAGATTTTTTAACATATAAAGTGCCACATACCGGGTGGAATCAGATTATTAAGGTAAAAGAAAGTCCCCTAATGAAGGATATTCCTGATCTTTCTGAATTTTACTTTGTACATGCTTATTATTTAAAATGTAATAACCCAGGTGATATACTCAACGAAACTGAATATGAATGCAAATTCACCTCAGCTGTAGAAAAAGAAAATATTTTCGGAGTTCAGTATCATCCCGAAAAAAGCCATAGTGTAGGGGAGCAATTACTAAGAAATTTTGTTAATATTTAACTATGTTCAGGCCTCGAATAATCCCGGTACTCCTTCTTCGCAATAAAGGATTGGTAAAATCCATTAAATTTAAGAATCACAGGTACATTGGTGATCCAATTAACGCTGTAAAAATCTTCAATGATCTCAAAGCAGATGAACTGGTTTTTCTTGATATATTAGCCATTAAAGAAAACAGAACCATCTCACCTGAATTTGTAAAAAATGTTGGAGAAGAGGCTAATATGCCGTTCGCTGCAGGAGGAGGAATTACAACTCTTGAACAGATTAAGGCTGTGATAGCAGCCGGTGCCGAGAAAGTAGTAATTAATACTAAAGCATCAATTGAACCTGATTTCATCCGTGCTGCCTCCGAGACGTTTGGTTCTTCAACCATAGTCGTATGTATTGATGTAAAAAAAAAATTACTTGGCAGAGAACAAACTTGGATATCAGGAGGGAATAAACCTACCGGCATTGACCCCGTAGATTTTGCACAGGAAATTGAAAATAAAGGGGCTGGTGAAATTATTATTCAATCTATTGATTGTGATGGAACAATGAATGGATATGATATACAACTTATCAGAAAAATATCACAAGCTGTCAGAATCCCGGTGGTTGCATTAGGAGGTGCCGGTAATATTGAACACCTTAAGCTGGCTTATAGGGAAGGATATGCTAATGGGCTTGCAGCAGGGAGTATGTTTGTTTATCATGGTGCCAGAAATGGGATTTTAATCAATTACCCCGAAAAGGTGGAAATTGGAACTATAATCAGATGAGGATATTGATTGATTTAGGCCATCCCGCACACATACATTATTTCAGAAATTTTATGAAGATTATGCAGGCAAAAGGACATGAATTTGCTTTTGTTGCACGTGATAAAGAGGTATTGCATACATTATTGTTGAACTATAATATTGATTATACAAACCGGGGCCGTGGCGGGAAGTCTTTATTAGGAAAGCTATTTTATATGTTTTATGCTGACTATGTTATTTATAGAGTTGCAAAAAAATTCAAGCCTGACATATTCCTCAGTTTTGCCTCAACTTATGCTGCTCACGTTTCAAGATTATGCGGTAAACCGCATATAGTTTTGGATGATACCGAACATGCTAAATTTGAATTAATGATGTATCCTCCATTTTCTGATGTTATTCTTAACCCATCAGTTTTTTGGAAAAAATTTTCCCGCAAACAAATTTTCTTTGAAAGTTATATGGAGTTATTTTATCTTAATCCAAAATATTTTACTCCGGATATTTCTATAATAAATTCTTATGGTCTAGCTATCGGCGAAAAGTATTTCATTATTCGCTTTGTTTCCTGGAATGCCAGTCATGATATTGGTCAGAAAGGCTTATCGTCTGAATCTAAAATCAAGTTAGTAAAATCATTGGAAAAACACGGCAGGGTGTTAATCTCTTCAGAAGGATCTCTTCCGGATGCTTTGAAATCATATCAGATTATAATCAGACCGGAACATCTTCACCACTTCCTAGCTTTCGCTGCATTATATGTTGGTGAGGGATCAACCACAGCCTCAGAATGTTCTGTTTTAGGTACTCCTAATATCTATGTAAATACTTTGATTGTCAGTAATTGTAAAGAGCAACAGGAAAAATATGGGTTATCCAGTCATTTAGTAAATGAAAGCGAAGTTATTGCCAAATCATTAGAAATAATTAATAATCAACAAACCCATCTGCAATATCAGACCAAGCGGCAAGTTATGCTTAAAGATAAAATAGATGGGACTTCATTCTTAGTCTGGTTTGTCGAAAATTATCCTCAAAGTGAGGAAATTATGAGAAAGAACCCGGATTATCAATATATTTTTAAGTAAATACATGGAGATAAAATCATTTCATTATAAGGCAGATAAAATTTGTACCCGTTGCATTATAGATGATACTATTCCCGGGATTTCATTTGATGAAAAAGGAGTATGTCCTTTTTGTAAAATTCATGATGAATTAGAAAAAAGATATCCATTAAACGAGGATTCGAATATAAAACTTAATAAACTTGTCAACAGAATTGCTAGAACCGGGACGGGGAAGAAATATGACTGCTTAGTTGGTGTAAGCGGAGGTCGGGATAGTACTTTCACTCTCTATAACACTGTAAAGTTTGGATTACGTCCCCTCGTGGTCCATTTCGATAATGGATGGAACTCTGAAGTAGCAGTTCAGAATATAAAAAATGCCTGCAAAGCACTTGATGTTGATCTCTATACTCATGTAGCAGACTGGGAGGAATTTAAAGATCTACAAAGGGCCTTTTTAAAAGCATCAGTATCAGATGCCGAAATTCCGACTGATTGGGTTATATTTTCTGTTCTATTCAAAGTTGCTGCTAAAGAAAAAGTAAAGTACATAATACATGGTCATTCATTCCGGACAGAAGGGACAACTCCTCTGACATGGACATATATGGACGGGAGGTATGTAAAACAAATCCATAAAAAATTTGGCTCTGGAAAAACCCGAAGTTTTCCGGTTATGGGATTGATGGAATATTTGTACTATACCTTAATCAAGCAAATCAAGCAGGAACGAATTTTGTACTACATCCATTATGATGAGAAAAAGGTAATGGATTTAATCACGAAAGAATTAAACTGGAAGGATTATGGAGGAAAACATCATGAATCGAAATATACGGCTTTTTTTCAGGGATATATTCTTACGAGGAAATTCAATATTGACAAACGAAAACTTCATTACTCTGCTTTGATTCGCTCAGGCCAGCTAACCAGGGATCAAGCTTTGGAAAAAGTTCAAACAGATCCTTATTTCGGGGGAAAAGAACTTCTTGATTATTGTCTTAAAAAACTAGATTTTACCCTGAAAGAATTTGATCAGATAATGAATGAAACTCCTAAATCATTTATGGAATACAAATCTTTCTTTTCCTTAGTTAAATTCATGAAAAAACCCATAAAATGGGCAACAAGGTTGGGGATTGTACCTGAAACTGTTTATATGAAGTATTTTAATTTTTAGAGCAATCTGTAACGGGAGAATGTTATGAATCTGGGGAAGAATTTTTTAGCGAACCACAAAACGCAGAATACCGAATACCGAAATTCCAAATGATCCTTCATCAAAAAACATTCAGATATGTCTTCTGGACCGGTTATCTCACGGTTCTTATAACTGCATTCCTTCCCGTTACTGGAAACCTTGAAAATATAAAACTCGGACCCGAATCATTTCACATCCGCCTCGATCACCTTCTCCATTTTACAGTTTATTTCCTTATTTGTGGGTATTTCCTTTTTGGACAACGGAAAGAGATTACATTGTTCTAAAAAAATTCCGTACAAAAATTTATTGTGCTTATCTTACTTCTGGCAACAGTTACTGAAGTAGTTCAGCTATGGGTACCGGAAAGGACGTTTAATCCGATTAACTACGTTGCAAATGTGGCAGGGGTATTAGCCGGATTATTAGTCATCGTTGTTAGAGGAAGGACTTCGAGACTATGAGACAAAGGGACTTAGAAACTAAGAGATAACGACTGAGGACTAAGAGGTGAAAATAGGGACTTCTTAGCCTTTTTATTTTTGTCAAGAATAGAGGCATTCAATTCTTTGAGAATAATTCCGACTTATCAAAGGCATAAAATAATTTACATCAATTTCAGGAAACAAATACCGTCTTATTACGTTATAATCAATGAGTAAAATGATTTGCAAGTGTACTTGAAACGAGAAATATAAAATTCAAACATTTACTACTCCTGATAGGACTTTTGATATTCTTGTACTCTTATTCCAATATCTTATGCCCTACTTAGTCGATCCTTAAAAAGTAGTTAACATGTTGATTATTAACACTTAATGTTAATAACATTATTTGTCAAACTGCAAGGGTTTGAGTAAATTCGATAAAAACCTTGCAAAATGAAAGGAAAAAATATCAAGAATCCACAGTTAAATGTTTTTCGTGTTCCACTAGTTAGCATAATAAACATGGAACATGAACTGATCCTTCTCACTCAAAGAATAGACTGGGAAAAAGTAGAGAAGGAGTTTTGCATTTATTACCCTGAACTGGGACGACCGGCAGTACCAATAAGAAAGATGGTCGGCAGTATGTTACTGAAGCAGATGAATAACCTGGGAGACGAAACATTTGTTGCACGATGGATTGAAAATCCTTATTGGCAGTACTTCTGCGGAGAGATTTACTTCCAATATGACGAGCCATATGATCCGAGTGATATTGTGCATTTTCGAAAACGCATAGGAGAAGAGGGAGCACAGAAAATATTGAAGCTCAGTATTAACCTGTTTGATTCCAAAGAGGTAAATGAAAAAGAAGTACTATTCGACACTACCGTACAGGAGAAAAACATCACCTTCCCGACCGATTCCAAGCTTCACAAGAAGATAATAGAAGGATGCATC
>Ga0326726_10000985_pt1 | contig 26445 bp, 21 predicted proteins | sample MHFenrmetagenome_2_FD_207603 | JGI IMG/M metagenome (GOLD analysis project Ga0326726, IMG submission 207603) | Lab enriched peat soil microbial communities from Michigan Hollow, Ithaca, NY, United States - MHF15MN | ecosystem: Environmental > Terrestrial > Soil > Wetlands > Peat | place: USA... | reverse complement strand
AGTTCACGACTGCAACAGTGGTATTGAGTCGTTTCGCGATTTCTTTGACAGGCATGCGCGCGTGAGGCGCTATCAATCGGAGGAGTTTGAAATCCAGTTCGTCGATTGCCACTTGGATGCCGCCACCCGTGATTTCAAATTTTGTTCGATCTGATTTTTTTATATCTTCGAGAAGGTACGAATGACGATAGGAGTACAGTTGGATATAAACCGAGAATTGTTGTTCCAGGAAATAGTCTCGAAACTGCTTCAGGGTCTCTTCCCAAAACGAGTAAAAGTCATTGATGTCTTTGACCCACATGATCAGCGCAAGGTCAAATCGTCCTTCAGCAGAAATCGTCCACCAGTTTAACTTCTGATTCGTGAAATATCCGATGATTTCCTTTTCTTTCTCCTGCGTCATGTATTGATACACAAGGTAGATACGGAAGGCGATATACCCGAGTTTGAACGCATCAATCACAGTGTAAAATGTTTTTATGATTCCGTTTTCAATCAGTTTATTGACACGGTACGCCACCACTGTTTTTGAAAGCCCTACTTTGCTTCCTATCTTGGCAAATGATTGACGCGAATCAAGATCAAGCTGGTACAGTATCTCTCGGTCTTTCGAATCAATTTTTACCATAAATGTATGTTCGTAATAATAATAGAGTATAAAAATTTTTAATTTCGTTCAAAATAACGCGAATATATTAAGACGAAAATATAATATCTACCTGGCCATGAAGGAGAACACATCATATTCTCCGAGAAAAAAATGATTCCTTCATATCAAGAACACAGAAAACCTATAAATAAGGTATCTTCAATCACGGTTTACACATGTGTGGCATCATCGGTATTATCGGGGGACGGCCTGTCTCACACCTTATCTACCATAGTTTATTTACCATCCAACATAGAGGACAATCATCTGCAGGCATGCTCACCTATGATGGGAACATCCATGTCACAAAGGACTCAGGTCTCGTACGAGATGTGTTTAACGAAGACAAAAAAATCAATAAATCAGGGAACATCGGCATCGGTCATACACGATACTCAACAGCGGGCATGGACGATGAAGAATCACTCAAAAAAAATGCACAACCAGAATATCTGGTGAATCCTTTTTTAGCAGCAGTACACAATGGAAACATCTACAATTGTTCTGAAATAACACACATCACCGAGAGAAAACCACGCACTGATTGCGACATCCAATGGCTCCTGTTGCCCATGGCCGACGAGCTTTATAAAAAAGAACTGAACCCAGAAGTTATTTTTTCTGCTTGCGAATATGTCATGAAAAAGGTGAAAGGCAGTTACTCGGTTATTTATATCGCTGATTCAGGAGATAAACCATATCTCTTCGCGATGACCGACCCACGAAAGGTTAGACCACTCGCCCTGGGAAAAGCAAATGGAACATACTGTCTCGCATCAGAGACAAGGGTGTTCAAAAAAATAAACTTCGAGTACGTGAAAGACATCCCTGGAGGCTCTGTCATCGTTATCGACCCGAAGGGAACCATCTACGAAAAACAAATCATCAAGAAACAGGAACTCCCCTGCATGTTTGAATTTGTGTATTTTGCAAAACCTGATTCACGCATTAACGGACGGTCCATTCACACCACTCGTCAGGAAATCGGGCATTTACTTGCGCAGGAACACCCAGCGAAAGCAGACCTTGTCATACCGGTCCCAGAGTCAGGAAGACGATACGCTATCGGATACTCACAAGAATCAGGGATCCCCCTCGATGAGGGGATCATGAAGGATAAAGATGAACGATCATTCATCCAACAGACACAGGAGCATCGAGAGAAAGTCGTTGAGGAAGGACTATCGTTTCTGCGCGCTGTCCTAGAGGACAAACGGGTCGTTTTAGTCGATGATTCGATTGTCCGTGGAACCAATATACGCAAGATCATCCAAGGGATGAAAAACGTTGGGGCAAAAGAAGTCCATGTGAGGATCGGTTGTCCTCCGCTCATCGCACCATGTTACCTTGGTATCGATATGCGAAGCAAAAAAGAATTTATCGCACGAAACAGCGATGGAAATATCAAGTCATGCGATCAGATTGCTGAGGAAATCGGAGCTGATTCTTTAGGATATATAAGCATTCAAGGGTTGAAGAAAGCAATCGGATTTGAAGTCTGCAAAGGATGCATTGACTTTCCAGATGGATATCCCCCAGAAATGCGGGATGATGTAGAAAAACTCTTCAAAAACGATAAAAAAGGGATGCGAGCATACGAATGCATATAACTGCATGGTTATCGTATGATAGAAATAACCATTGGATCCTTAGAAGAACAAATTATTAAGTTATTAAGAAAAACCTACCCCATCACAACCTTTGAAATATCACAGACCCTTCGAGTCTCACGAAGAGAAATCGAATGGATTTTACATAAATTTCAAGTCAAAGGTATCGTCAAACTCGAGCCGCTTCCGGATATAACCTACGTACGGTTATTGCGGAATGATTTTCAGTTTGTAGGACCGAAACAACAACGGAGAATCATGAAAAAATCCACAGACGCCGAAAAAGAGAAAAACAACAGTTACGAAGGCATCATGTACTCTTAACAAACAACCAAAAGAGAAAAAAAGATAAACGGTAGATTCGTTCTGAGTATCATTCCAATCGAAGAATATTCTAAAGAGAGTGAAGGTGGATTGATGGAGACTTCAGCCGTGGAAATAAAAACAGAAACGAATAACGTAAGCCGACCAACCGGAAAACCAAAAATCGCTTATTTCTCCATGGAAATTGGGATCGATGAACATATCCCGACCTACAGCGGTGGCCTTGGGATTCTTGCAGGAGACACCTTGAAATCATGTGCAGATCTCAATGTACCGATAGTCGGAGTCACACTTCTTTCTGAGAAAGGATATTTTTATCAGGAACTTGACACGGATGGGAATCAGATCGAACTTCCCTATAATTTTAACATCAATGATTTCCTCAAACTGCTCCCGAGTAAAACCTGTGTGAAAATCGAGGGCAGAGATGTCAACATACGGGTGTGGTACTATCCAGTTCAAGGAACAAGTGGGTTTATCGTCCCTGTTTTTTTCCTTGATACCAATCTTGAGGAAAACTCCTCATATGACCGAGAAATCACCAAATATCTCTATGGTGGAGATAACAAATATCGTCTCGCACAGGAAATCGTCCTGGGTATCGGTGGTGTCCGTGCGATCGATTCATTAGGCTATCGGACTATCGATAAATACCATATGAATGAAGGACATGCTGCGCTCGGTACACTTGAGCTGTATGATCAATTAAAGGATGTGGAAAAAGTCAGAAATCAATGTGTGTTTACGACCCATACACCAGTCGCAGCAGGCCATGACCAGTTCGACTTACCCTTAGCAAAATCAATGATCGGAGAGCTAATCCCGGACTCCTTATTGCATGAATTCACCTTTGAAAACAAGCTCAATATGACCAGGCTTGCCCTTTTTTTCAGCCATTACGTGAATGGTGTGGCAAAGAAACACGGGGAAGTCTCACGATTGATGTTTCCCGGTTACGCGATCGATTCGATCACCAATGGAGTACATACCCCAACATGGGTCTCTGAACCATTCCAACGGGTGTTCGATAAATACATGCCCGGCTGGGTTACAGACCCCTACATACTTCGGGGAGCGTTCGGCATCGATAAAGCAGACATATGGGCAGCGCATACAGAAGCAAAAAAGAAGCTTATTGATTTTGTGAATAACAGATATAATGTCGGAATGAACTATGATCATTTCACGATCGGTTTTGCCAGGAGACAGACTGCATACAAGCGCCCAGAGTTGTTGATCTCTGATGCAGAAAGACTCATGTCAATTGCGGAAAAAGCAGGACCCATACAAATTATTTACGCAGGGAAAGCACATCCAAAAGACGGTTCAGGCAAAGAGACGATTAAAAGGATTTTTTCGGCGATGAAAAACATCAGAGGAAAAGTAAAAATGGCGTATATCCACAACTATGATATCGCGATCGGAAAACTCATGACCTCAGGGGTTGATCTTTGGTTGAACACCCCTCGACGACCTCAGGAAGCTTCAGGGACATCTGGGATGAAGGCAGCCCATAATGGTATCCCGCAGTTAAGCACCTTGGACGGCTGGTGGATCGAAGGTCGTGTCGAAAACATCACCGGGTGGGCTATCGGTACAAGAAAATCAAATGAGCGGGAATCCGACGATGAGAACGACCAGGCTGATCTGTACAATAAACTGGAGACATGGATTATTCCTAAGTTCTACAATGATCGAGATAACTGGATTCGAACCATGAGAAGCTGCATTGCGATCAATGCATCGTTCTTCAATACGAATCGAATGATCGAGCAGTACGTGTTAAACGCCTATTTCATTTAACAGAAGAGACTCGTATCTTGGTGTGATGTTCTCAATGTCTTCGACCCAGGTGCGGAGTATTTCTGCGACGCTCCATGCTTGCGTGATGCAACCTTGTGGTGCATAGGGAGGGTCTCCGTCGAAGATTTCGTAAATAGAACCATCCCAGGAATCCCCGTAGACGTCCAACATTGGTTGCAAGAAATTTTGAAATGCGTACTGTCTTTGTGCTGGATCTTGGTCATGAGCTTTTACATATGCTTTGATGAACGGCCCGAGTAACCAAGGCCACACCGTCCCATTATGATACGCAAAATCCCTATGATGATTTCCGAGGTATGTTCCTTTATAGCGAGAATCCTGAGGGGAGAGAGTCCGTAAACCAAATATTGTCACTAATGACTTCTGTAACTCAGCGACAATTCGTTCCTGCATTTGTTTGTCAATCATGGAATAATCAAGCGAGACAAGGAAAACTTGATTCGGTCGCATGGAGAGATCTTTGCTGTCTATCACATCATATCTGTGAGTATACAGATGTCTGAAGCTGTCTTTGACGTTCTCTGCCAACTCGCTATATTCATTGTTTTTCCTTAAAAAAGTTGAGAGGGTGCCCATAATTCGCAACGCGTTATACCACAATGCTTGGATCTCCACCGCTTTCTTCGAACGAGGTGTTATGTAAGAATCGTCGATTTTGACGTCCATCCAGGTGAGACCCTCACCATGGCTTATAAGAAAATCATTATCCATGTGAATACCGAAATCCGTACCATTTTTATATCGTTCAATGATGGATTGCATGATCGGCCAGAGTTTCTCAACAAGGCGTAGATCATTCGTGTATTTGAGGTATTGATAGACACGGTCCACATACCACAGTGATGCATCAACCGTGTTATACACAGGTTGAGAATCCCGCTCTGCGAACACGTTCGGGATTAACCCATTCTTGCAGTATTGCCCATAACTCTCAAGGATTTGTTTCGCATCGTCGAATCGTTTCGTCACCAAGGTGATTCCGGGAAGAGCGATCAGGGTATCACGCCCCCAGTCACTAAACCAATGATATCCAGCAACAATGGATTTCCCAGAGCCTTTTTTTACGACGAAGGTATCAGCGGATAACACAAGTTTATCGCATGCGTGCGGGAGCATCGCCTGCGTCAGTAATTGTTGTTTCCGCTGCATCTCCCGATCATAGATATGTGATGGATCATCGCTGGGTTCATCTTCGATGGTGAACACGAGATAATATTCAGCAGATTGTTTCAGTGGCATCTGAAATTCACCGACATGAAAATTATGGTCTCTCCAAGAATCGTTTCGCTCTTTATCCTTTCTATAGAAAAACTCTTCCCAGAATCCATCAGGGAGATAACATGAATTTTTCAGCGATATCTTCAATTTCTTGTTAATATTACCCAGGGTGACAACCACCCCTTGATCGACAACGTTCTGCGAAAAAGATGCAGACCCTGGTGAGGTCATATCGTAGAAATGACGGGAATTGACCACAGGAATATGAGAAAGAACCAGTGGTTTATGTGTGTCAATCGTGTATTTGATGACGGAAGTATTTTTCCCGTATTCCATAAAAAAAGTTTTTTTCAGATGCACCCCTTCGATGTTGTAGATAAGCGAAGGAAAAAAATCGAAAACGAATTTACATTTATGACCCTTCAGCGGATAGACATGATCCTTGATCTGTATCCGATCGATAACGTTGGAGACAAACATCCATCGTTTGGTCGGGGGTTCTAAACTTGCAACAAGCAATCCATGGAACTTACTTGTGGTTTCACCAGAATGTGTTAAGGATGCATAGCTTCCAAGTCCGTTTGTTACAATCCACTCTCTCATGAATATTTCCTTACCGAAAAGTGTATGCGATAGCGTTGAAAAAACTTATCGTATGAATTCTTTGTAAATATCAAGAGTCCGTTTTGTCACAGCATCCCAGCTGAATTCTTCCAAAACACGTTGCCGACCGTTCTTTCCCCATTGTATGCCTTTATCCGGGGATTGAAGCACTTGGATGATCCCCCAGGCGATATCTTTTGGTTCAAAGGGGTTGACATGGATACCGCATTGTTTCTCACCAGACGGAATCACCTGCTCGCGCATCCCATTGGTACCTCGCGCTCCGACGACCGTTGGTTTTGCCATAGACAATGCTTCTGTGCAGACGATCCCAAAGGGTTCGTACAGTGACGGGAGGACAACAACATCGGCAGCAGCGTAGTGACGGATTCTTTCCTCTTCACTTACAAACTCTGCTCTCATGATGACTTTGTCATGAATCCCTAATCCATCTGCAATGGATCGAACCTCATTTTCCATATCACCAATGCCAAGGATCAGTAATTTCGTGTTCGGGAAATCTTTGAGTACAAGGGGCAATGCTCGCACCAGTTTGTCAATTCCTTTCACGTTTACAAGACGACCGATGAAAAATAATAATGTTTCGTGATCTTGTACGCCGTATCTTCGTCGTAAAGCAAGTCGATCTTCGTTTGAAACTTTCATTGGATCGTATTTGGCTGGATCAACCCCATTCCAGCATGGTCTGATTTTATCTTGAGGAAAACCTAGTTTCAGAAGCTCGTCTGCCATGGCGTTGGACACGGTAATGATGCAATCCGCTAGTTGGCCTCCTTCATATTCAATATCCTTTATCGTATGAGACCCTCGTCCAATTGATCGCCCGACCTCTGTGGAATGCACATGGAACATTAACGGGGTTTTAAGTTCATTTTTTACGATCATCCCTGCCATGATTCCAAGCCAGTCGTGTGCATCGATGATATCAAATGTACGCCCGTTCTTCCGAACAAGTTCGTTCACCAGCTTTGATGCTGACATAATATTGTAGCTCAGGACATCAGCAAAAAATTTAAAATAAGGGCCCCAGGAGCGGAGCTCATGGTCCGCGCAGAGGTAAAATGGTTTACTCATATCAAGTGTTTTTGGTCGATACACATCGACGCCATTAATCTGATCAGAGGTAGGGAGCGCATTCTCCCGATTGAGCGTAAAAACCGTCACATCGTGGTCCAATTCTACCTGCTTTTTCGAAATCTCAGTCGCAAATGTACCAAGTCCACCATAGATAACTGGGGGATACTCCCACGAAAAATGCACAATCTTCATGGAATGTTTTTTCTCCTCACCGATTTTCTGCTTTTTCTTTTAAATCCTGCAGGATGTTCATGTAATTAATAAACCCATCGTACGGAATGTCATAGGGACTGAAATATGCATGGACGGTACCATCCTCGAACCCTTTGGTTGAGATGTAATACAGGTGGTCTGAGGTCTGGAGTAATCTCCAGATGTAGAGGAGATCCCGGTCTCCTTTTCGTTTCAGTTTTCGTCCGATGTCTTTAAGTTCGTTAAAGCAAGCTATCTGCATGTTGTTCCCCAGCCAGGTGGAAACGTTTCTGTCTTCGTCAGCCCAGGAAATCGCCCAGGGGGAATCGATGTCGCCTACCGCGTTGTATCGTTCCACTGCTTCGCTTACCGTCGCAAAATCAAGAGAATCATGCTTAAAGACTTCCCCCGGGAGATGTTTGAGGAATTCAAAGATCCCTGTTTCTATCCATTGATGCTCCCCGAAGGTCTCATAATCCATGAACAGATTAATGACGTCACCATATGAATTGGACATCCAGTTTGCGTATTTATCTGCGGTCAGGGGAAATCCTGGCCAGTTCCGGGCAGAAAACCGGAACCCGACATCGTCGCTGAGTTTATAGTTACGCAAGAGAACCTTGATGTTCGCATTGGCTGGTTTGTACACGAAGTTCGGTGAACGCCAACCAAGGATTTTTTCTGCTCCTTCCGTGATAATCCCTTTGTAACCAAGGTCAGCGATTTTTCGTGCGATCCTATTATCGTAGATGGCTTCCGTGTTCCTGAACACCTTTGGCTTGTAGTTGAAGATACGTCGGATCATTTGTCGATGCATTTTGACTTGGTCTTCGAACTCATCCAGCTCATCATACAGTCCTGAGAGAGAATGAAAGTAGGTCTCCTCGATGAGGTCGACGGCACCTGTCTTGAAAAGTTCCTTGAAACTATCGAGAAGCTCTGGGAGATAGTTCTCACAGTATTCAACGAACGTACCAGTGAGACTATAGGAAACGCGGAATCTTCCGTCGTACTTTCGAATCAATTCAAGTAACAGATTATTGGTGGGAAGATAACATTTGTTCGCGACCTTTTCAAAGATCTTTTGGTTGAGGTTTTTATTAAAATACGTGGAATGAATATCTTTTGTATTCCCGATATTAAACACAGAAAAATGATTTAATCGAAATGGTTGGTGCACCTCGAAGTAGAAACATATGGACGGCATGTTAGACTAAGCCCCTGTAGACCTGAAGCGTTCGTTCTGCGACACGGTCCCAGGTAAATAATTGAATCTCCCTTTTTGAACTTTGCGTCATCGTATCACGCAAGGAATCATAGCGGAGCAGCGCGATAATTTTGTTTGCCATCTCATCTGTATCCCAGAAATCCACCTTGAAACAATTCTTCAGCACCTCCGAGACACCCGCGCTTTTTGACACAATGGTTGGCGTCCCTGCGGAGATCGCTTCAAGGGCGGTAATCCCGAACGGCTCACTCACCGATGGCATCACGTAGATGCTTGAGATTTTGTAGATATGTTTGACTTCCTCTTCCGTAAGTTTCCCAGTAAAAATGACTTTATTTGAGATCCCCAGATGAACCGCCTGTTCGATCAAACGAGGGAGCATATCCCCAATCCCTGCGATCACAAAGCGAGCATCCTCGTACTCTAAGACTTTTTTCGCGGTTTTCAGGAAAAACTCTGGGCCTTTCTGTATTGTGAGTCTGCCTAGGAACAAGATGAGATTTCGTTTCTCCCCTTCTCCAATCGGATAGACAGCATTATGCACTACGGTGATCTTATCTGGATGAATCCCGTATTTTTCGACAATGACTCGTTTGGTGAACTCACTGACGGCGATGATACGATCCGCTTTTTGCATGCCTTCTCGTTCGATATCGATGAACCATTGGTTCGGATAAATCCATCCGGATCGATCATATTCGGTTGAGTGCACAGTTAAGACCAAGGGGATCCCTAATTTTTCTTTCAAGGCCACCGCTGCTTTCATCGTAAGCCAGTCATGACAGTGGAGGACATCGTATTTCCCTTTTATCCGCTGGACTAACAAATCATTGTATCGGTACACCGCGTCAAAGAATTTCCCGCCAATCGCTTTGTCATCAGGTCGGTCGTACGGATAGACCTCCGATTCACCGACTTCGATGATGTTAATATTCTTGTTATCACTCTTGATTTTTTGTCGAAGCTTCGGCATGTAAAAGTCAATATGAACATTTTTATCGGCAAGACCATGGGTCAACCCATAGCAGTGGGTGCCTAAACCTCCCACTTTGAATGGTGGGTATTCCCAGCCGATCATTGCAATTTTCATTCCTCTTGTCCTCACCAAATGCACTAGTTGTGTTTCCTGATAATTTCTTCTCCCAAATACCTTTTCGCACTCATCGAGAGCGTAGGGTAATTGACCTGTTTTTGATGTGTTACGTGATTTTTAACCGTAAAACCTACCTCATTGTTATAAGCTTTTCGTTTTTATCCGCGTTCTTTTTTTCTGAAATCTCGCGAAGAATTTACCCCCGAAGTCAAAAATGACTTTTATATTTTTCGTCTGTGAATGATATGCTTTAGCAGGATATAATAGTATCTGTAGAACACTGAAAAAAGAATGAAAATCATGTAAAGAATTCTAAAGAAATAAATAATTCGACTAGTACGAAGTATAACTGTATGTTGTCGCTGTCACCCAACACAAAAATAATAATATGTATTGGGTGTGGTGACACAGCATCCTCCACAGTAAGCAGCAGCGGGAGAATCCTGTAGCGCTTCTCGCGACAGTTTTATGATATCGTGGTTATCCTCTGTTTCATCTCTTGACTTTACGTCTGCTTGATCAAAGAGGGACCCTAATCGATATCAATTGTTACCTTGAACTTGCTTCTCCAATCATGTTTTCATGGAGATCTTCGTATCAAGGATAACAAAACATACCACCATCGATTAATTAAGGTTTCGCTCCGTTGATTTTATCGATATTTGTTGATGGTGTCGCGAAGTGACTCAGCTTTTTTTCTAGATTGCTCCGCGAAATCCTGCTGTTCACCTGCAAAAATGATTTCCCGCGAGGAGTTAATCAGAGCCATCTCCCCTCGTGCATTGGTTCCGTTTCTGACGGTTTTCTCAATGTCGCCGCCTTGTTTTCCGACCCCCGGGATAAGAATAGGAATCTCATCGCCCAGGATAGTACGAACGGTCTTCAACTCCGCCGGGTAGGTCGCACCCACGACCGCGCCACAGTTCATATTTGCGTTCCATTCACGAATTTTTTTGGCGACAATCTGATAAACAGGGGTCGAGGAGACCAGGAGATCTTGAAAATCACCTGCGGAGGGATTCGAGGTACGACACAGGATAAAACTACATTTCTCTGTATATTCTAAGAATGGACTCACAGCATCCTTCCCGAGATACGGGTTGATCGTGACCGCATCCGCTTTCAGGGTATCAAAGAGGGATTGAGCGTATTTCTGAGCGGTGTTCCCAATGTCATTGCGTTTCCCGTCAAGAACGATGAGGATGTCGTGCGAGATGTATTGAATCGTCTTCTCTAAAGCTTCAAAACCTTTTTTTCCAGCCACCTCATAGAACGCCATATTCAGTTTATACGCACACACCAGGTCTTTGGTCGCATCAATGATTTCCTTGTTGAAGTCCAACAGCGGGTTTTTGCTTGACTCCAAAAGGAACTTTGGTAGTTTCCCACCATCGGTATCAAGTCCGACACAGAGCAAGCTATTGTTCAGAGACATTATATTTGATAGTTTTTCTCTCCAGTTCATACAGTCCCCAAGTGAAATAGTGTTTCTTCTATAAATACTCGTGTTTTCGTTAGCTATTTAACGTCATGGAAAATACAATCCAGCATATGGAAATCATCTATGGAGTATGCTCATGGGGTCTTGGTCATGCGACACGATCCTTACCAGTCATCAGAAAACTCATCAACGAAAACCATCACGTGACCGTGATCTCAAACGGACGAAGTCTCGAGGTGCTGAAAAAGGAACTCGGAGACGATATCCCCTATGTAGACATCCCTGATTATCCGATGTTGCTGTCTGAGAACACCAGACAGTTTCTCGCAAAGAGCACGGTGTACTGGCCTGTGTTCATCAAAAGAATAGAGGATGGACTTGCGCAGCTCCAGAAGATCCTTGAAAAAAAACATTATGATTGTATCATCTCTGACGCCAGATACGACATGTATAGTAAGAAGATCCCGTCGTTTTTTATCTCTCATCAGATGCGTATCATGAACCCGTTGCAGATACAGATGTTCGAGCGGGCGATGGAACGATTCAACATGTTTTTTTTCAAACGTTACGTTGGCGTCATGGTCCCGGATTATAAAGAAAACAACCTCTCCGGTGATCTATCGCACAATCTAAAAAGGATCGATGAAGACACGATCCATTATGTCGGAGTACTGTCTGATTTTACGAAACGACCACTGAAAAAGGATATCGATTATTTGATTTCGATTTCTGGCCCGGAGCCCCAACGAAGCATCCTGGAGGAAAAACTCGCCTCACACGCTCATGAACTTGAGGGAAATGTCGTCATGACCTTGGGGAAGGCAGAGAACTACTCCATCGTAAAAAAGAAACATCTGACGACGTATTCGTTTGTGACAAAGGATCTCCGAGAGGAATTGTTGAACAAAGCAAAGCTGGTGGTGTCACGCTCAGGGTACTCCACGATCATGGATGTCGCAGTGATAGGCGTAAAAGCATTGTTCATCCCAACACCAGGTCAGATAGAGCAGGAGTACCTCTCAGAGTATCATAACACGCTTGGCACGTTTTACTCTGTGTCACAGGATGCTGTTGATCTGAAATCTGATGTGAAGATCGCGGCGGAGAAAACCGGGATTACCAGAGAATGTGATGTGAAAAAAACCGTGGAAAATATCCTTGGTATTATCATGGATAAAACATAAAAACGTGTACCATAACAGCTTTAAATCAGATGAGTATTACCTGTGAGGAAGGAAATTTTAGTGATGAAACGTTGGGGTTTTCTGAAATCATGGTATTTCTGGTTGTTCCTGATTACCGGGATTGCTATCGTGGTGCGATCGTTTCCAGCCTGGATGAATGCCGCATGGGGCGGCGACTTTGGGATTTATTATGGGTTGACTTCACGGTTTGTTGAAAACCAGCAGATTTTCAACGAGTATACTGGCTGGGGCGGGATGTATAACTACTTCCCCGTCCTGTACATCTTCTCAGCACTTGGCCATTGGATCACCGGGGTTGATCTCCTCTGGCTGATGCCGAAGATCGCCCCGGTTTTCGGTGGGCTGACTGTTTTTATCTTCTATTTCATTGTGCATGACCTGACGAAACGACGAGACCTTGCGCTCTTATCATCCTTGTTCCTCGCAGTCATCCCCTTCCACGTGTACCAAACCAGTCATGCCGCTCCCTTGACCATGGGTCATTTCTTCATGATGCTCTGCTGTTATCTTTTCCTGAAGTACATGGATCAGAAAAAATACCTTGTCCCCTTGACGATCTCCACAGTGTTTCTCATCATGTCCCACCATCTCACCACCTATTTCTTCCTGATCACCATCTTCTTTATTGTCGTCATCAAAAGCATCCGAGTCGATCTTCGAACGATGTACCGGGATGTTGCATACGTTCTTGTCGCATCAGGGATGGCCTTTAGCTATTGGATATTCATCGCGACACCGGTCTTCAGCACGTTTATGAACAATGGACTTTCCATTTCGTCTTATTTTGTTATCCTCCTTTTCTATGTCGCCTTATTTGGTTGTCTTCTCAGTATCGCTGCGATGAAAAAAAAGAAACCACAGTTTATACCCAACCTGAAGAAAACATCCATGTTTCACCCTGCTCATTCACGGAAACGCGCGTTGATCTATTTTACTGCGGGGTTCGCGTTTATCTTCTGTGCAGAGATCATGTTTTTATTCGTAAACTTCCCGGTCAGCGGCATCCGAATGAAGCCACTCTCGATACTGTATTCAATCCCGATGTTGCTCTTCATCGGGTTCGGGTGTTTGGGTGTTGAATACCTCAAACACGTAAAGAACCGCTGGTTTTTCCAAGCCTGGTTATTAGCAATCCTTTCATCATTCATCTATTCACTCGTGACGGTCAACACGACGTTGTTCCCTGATCGTCATGTCGAATATCTCACGGTCCCCGCGTGTCTGTTCGCTGCGGTCGGCGTCTTGTATTTCTTCAGATTCAGGGAGCATAGGGTGTCGTTATCTCTTAAAAAACAGCTCTCATATCCCTCGATTCAAGTGTTGTTTGTTCTGGTAGTCAGTGGCTTGGTGTTTTCAAACGCGGTGGCGGTCTATCCTGTGTACACGTCATTGGAGTGGATGGATGAAAGCATCCCGAATGAGACTGCGAATGCTATCAATTGGATTTCCGACAATCTTAAAGGGAATGATACGGTGGTTGCCACGGATCTGCGGTTATCCAAGATGATTTGGGCAGAAGGCATCAACGCGACCTTTGAAGGTACCAATGATACGTGGACGTGTGACACCTGGGTCGGCTGTGTCGCTGATTTCGATGCTAAGGAGAATCATCAGAAGGTGACGTATGTGCTCATCGATGATGTGATGCGTGATGTGTCGGTGAATGTTCGTGTGACACAGAGCGTGTATATGACCAACGAGTCGTATCTGAAGTTTTTACAAGAGCCGTTTACGCTTGTCTACCGGAACGCCACGGTCAACCAGGATAACGAAGAAATCCATTGGGCCGAGGTCTACAGCGTGAACTGGACGTTCATTGATCAATATCTGATGGTAAAAAAATAAACGATTATCTCTTCTTTGGGAATCCCAGGACTTTTTCATAGACCGTTTCGTACTGGGTCCCTACGGTATTCATAGAGTGCTGTTCACTCAGTCTCAAACTGTTCTTTTTCATGGTGTTTCTGAGCGTCTCATCGGAGAGGATAGTGATGATGTTGCTAGCAAGCTGATTGCTGTCCTGCGGCTCAAAAACCAACCCATTCTCTGCACTTGCTAGCTCTGGGACCGCTCCTTTATTCACGACAACGGGTGGTACTCCTGAAGCAACTGCCTCGAGTGTGACGATGCTTTGAAGCTCAGATTCCGCAGGCATGACGAACACATCAGCAAGCGTGAAAATGTTCGGGTAATCAGCCCAGTCAAGAAAATCGATGAACGTGGTGTGCGTATCCACACCTAACTCTTGTGTCAATTTCATCATGTCTGGTTTCAGACCCCCTGAACCGCAGAAAAGAAAATGCGCATCGACGCTTCTGAGAACAAAGGGGATTGCTTTCACCAGCACGTCAACGTTTTTCTCTTGGTTGATCCTCCCGGTATAAAGGATCAGTGGTTTTTCAGGGAGATTGAATCGTTTCCGCAGATAATCTCCCTTGTTGGTTGGTTTGAACATTTCTGTATTGACCCCGTTTGAGATAGGGGTGATCGGTGTCTTCAATCCTTTCTGCTGATACATGGCTGCACCGGTCTGCGTCGGAACCGTCGCCCAGTCAACATGATTGTAGAAGTACACAAGATAGGACCAGGTGTACTTCACCATGGTTGGATACAGACCCGAAGAAAAGAAGGGGGCAAGAACATTCTCTGGGAGGATATGGATAGAGCCGACCAACGGAATGTGCTTCTTCTTCGCACAGATCATAGCACAGATGCTTATCGGGTACGGGGAGCAGACGTTGATGACATCGGGTTTGAATTCCTCAATGATTTTTTTCACATACAGAAGCGGAAAGGGGGCGAAATGGTACTTATTGTCCATGTAGAATGGCAGAACGAACGCGCGTGGCCGGTAAATGGTCGATCCGTTCTCCTCCTCGACTGTGTTTTTAAAGGAGAAAGCAGGGGCGATCACCCGGACATCATGGCCTTTCTTGATGAGTTCATGGACAATGCGGTGTTGCGCGATCGCACCACCATCAATAATCGGGTAGTATGATTCTGTGGTGAAGAGTATTTTCATAAGAGCCCGGTCCCGTGTTGTCATATAACCAAAGATACCTACATAAGAGTTACCAAAAAATAGTGGGATGTTTATTTGAGAATGTACGGGCTAATGGAGGAATACAGGGAGCGGGGTGACGCGAACACGTCAGTGGCGAAATACTGGTACCAACCGCAGCTACGGTTGCATTGATCCATCGCGGTCCGCGCCTGCTTTGCTTCTGGCGTACGCAGGAACTGCATAAACGAGCCTTCCGTGAAATTGTAGAGGTGCTTCCCCACGGTCCGACAGGGATAGAACAGACCTCCATCAGAGTCAATGATAACAGAGGATGCGGAACAGCCATGAGGTTTGTTGATATTATCTAAAAAACCTTTGGGTGTGGTGATCGTATTTGGGTATTTCTGTTTCAAGCGGAGTATCTCGGCTTCGAACTGTTTCGGATGAGGATAGAAATCATCAGTCCCATCAAGATGACAGGCGGGCATGACGACCGTACGGGCGTTTACCTCATACACCCGTTTGACTTTCTCTTCAAGTGCGGGCAAGGTGTCCCTGGTGACAACGATTTGGATGCAGATTTCTGGCCCATAGCTTTGGAATTCTTCCAAGCGATCATAGAACGCGAGATTGCCATGTCCCTCGTCGATGCTGATATGAAGATAATCGATGTGTTTGCCGTACTCTTTCATCGGTCGTTTGTCGAGAAGGTGACCATTGGTGGTGAAGAACAGGAAGAAAGGTTTTTGATGGGCGTACTGCAGGATTTCCCCAAGGTCCTTTCGTACGAGCGGGTCTCCACCCTCTAAACTCAGGACGATGATGCTTGAGTTTGCGATGTTATCGATAACCTTGAACACGTCTTCTTTTGAAAGGTCCGGTGTCTTTTCCTTCCAGACGTTGCAAAAGCTACATTTCAAACTGCAGATATGAGTGACCTTAAAGGATGCATAGAAAGGGTAGATACACTCCTTTGCACAATAGTTCGTTGCTGCGTACCGCATAGTCTGAAGGTATTTTTTGACCGGTAATTTTTTCATAGAGCTTCAATACAACGAGGCGTAATTACTGGGAGGACATAAGGTTTTTTATCATCAGCTCCTTCTCTCCACCACAAGAGACTTATAGCGTCATTAAAATAACCCCTTTTGTTGACAGACGAGAAAAAGAAATTGAACAAAACAAAAATCTCTATTTTCGTTAGTATCGCACTAAGTCTTTCAATCATTGTGCTTATCTTGTATTTTACCATCGATGCACAAACAATCCAGTATCTGTCGCAGGTGTCGTTTCGTGTTGGGTTCTTTTTATTTTTTGGCGCTGCAGTCCTGTTAAATGTGCTGTATTGGATAATTTGGGGTGCACGGTTAAAAGTGTTAAGTAAAGCAATTGATCCTAAAGTTCATATCAGTTTATGGGAAGCAACCAAAATAGTAATTGCGAATCAGTTCCTCGCCGGTATTACGCCTTCGGTTGCTGGTGGTGAACCAGTCCGTATTTATCTACTCAATAAAGATGGGTTGAGTACTGGTGGGGCGACCGCTGTAGTCCTTGGTGAACGGTTGATTGATGCGATTTTTATTTTGGTGCTTGTTCCGATTAGTTTTTTTGTATTTAAAGACCGGATTAATGTGAACTTAATCAGTTACGGACTGTCCATTGGAATTATCGTATTTGTCACAGGTATTGTGTTGTTTGCATTGGCATTGAAGTATCCGAAAAAAACAAAAGCGTTGTTGATTCGAATTAGTGAGCGTCTGAGCCGGTTGTCGAAGAAGAAAGAGACAAGCACAAAGGTGGCTAATCGAATCGGTCATGAGATTGATAATTTTCATAACAGCATGGTGCTTTTTTTAACCAAAGGAAAAAAATCATTTCTAGGTGCAGGTGGTTTAACTGTACTAATGTGGTCGACTGGTTTTTTAATCCCATCAATGATCCTTCTAGCTCTTGGTCTTCCTCCGTTCTGGATTGAGTCGTATGCTGCACAAGCATTGTTATTAATCATCGTGATGCTCCCAACGACACCAGGAAGTTCAGGGGTCGCGGAATTGGGGATGGCTGCATTGTATGGCGTTTTACTTGGTGCTTCCCATCAATATCTACTTGGCGTGTTTGTGTTATTATTCCGGTTTATCACCTATCATATGAACATGATTTGTGGGGCGATCTTTCAGTACCGGATTTTTAAATCAATCACCTCGTTTTCATTGGAAACCATCGAGAAAAAAGAAGGGTAATACTCCAAGAGAGATAGGGCGTCAGGTTTAAAAATGATGAGGATATACGGTTGTCCCTATGAAGAAAGCTGATCGATGCATTTCATGCGGAAAAGGATTGCTTGAACAAGGGTCAACAACATTCATATGCCCAACCTGTGACACCATGATCGGACGATGTTCAAACTGCCGAGAACAAAGTGTTGTCTATCTCTGCCCGAAATGCGGATTCAGAGGACCATAGGAGGATAACTCGATGGGGGAAGTCATAGCATTGATTCGTCTCATGCCTGATGGAGTCATTACCGACAAGGATATGGATATTATTACCGCTGAAGTAAAAAAAGTCGTCCAAAAGCCAGCTCGACTCGGTCGTGTCGAAGTCAAACAAATCGCGTTTGGTCTTCGAGGTCTTGATGTGACAATTGCAGTCCCCGATGTCGAGGGCGGCCTTGATCCTATTGTCGAAAAGTTCGGGAAAATAAAAAAAGTCGATAACGTCGAAGTCGTAGACGTCGGCAGAATCTAAGCTGCACTCTCGACCGCTGTTCTCAGATACTCGACGTAGGTCTCCATGAACTGTCTGCCTATTTCTGTAGGATAATAGATCGGGTACGCGGAGTTCGTGGTGTCTCCTTCGATAAGCTCAGCTTCATAGAGTTTGTTGATATGCCATTTTACCACATGATGGTTGATGTCAAGAGCATGAGCTATCTCGAGGAGGTGCTTGCCTGGGTGCTCTGAGAGGTAGGCCATGATGTCCCGAGCGTTTTTATTCCGCAGGATCGACTCTGCGACCGCTCGTTGTTTCGCCTCGATTCCTCCTTCGACAAGGTAGTAGATTTTTTTTCCACCAATGGCTCTGCTTCTAATAAGATTTGTCTGCTCAAGCTTTCGAAGGTGCCAAGCTGCGTTGCTTGGCTTGAGATCAAGTTCTCTAGCGATCTCACGGAGATGGCTTCCCGGGTATTCATCGATGTAATCATAGAGGTTTTTTCGTATTTCGGTGTCGAGGACGTTTTCGGGGGTGACGTATTTGACACCGCCCATGAGGAAGAAAAACGCAAGCAATAAGGCGATGACTGTTATCACCACCGCTATCGTGGTCATATCGATGTCTGGTTGGAGGTCGGGAGCAGCACGACATATGCCCGTCGCTCCAAGAAAAACACATGCTAGCATAATCGCTGCTATATTGATGAAACGCATTGATTCCCATCCTTTTTTATTTGCATCCCTGCAAGGAGAAGAAATCACGTCGATGTTTAAATACCTTCCTTCACGGGACGGAAAAATTACAGCTATGATACTTTGATTCGTAGCATAGGATTCCGACCGTCCATGGGTTCATATCCCTTCCCCTGCACTTATTTCTACTTTTTCCCGGAGAAACCTGCAAAAAACCGAAAAAATGATTTGAACCCGTAAATACTAGTATATCAGAAGGAATATTTTAAATAGAGAAGCGGTCTTTATATTCATAAAGGGTAGGAAATAGATGAAGAAATGGTTTGTAATTGGAATCAGTATAATTGTAGCAATTCTCTTTATTCTCACCTCTTTAACAAATGTGATTGGGTATCAAACTGTTCAAACATCACACCAACAAACTAAAAAAGAAGCAGTTAATCAGAGAGAGCTATTATTCCAAACCATCTTTGATATAGCAAATAACAAGGAGATACAACGAATCATCCTCAAATCCCAGATGAGCAGAGGGGTACTCCTGGCATCAGAGATCCCTGTTTTAACAAAGAGTCAACTCAAACGGATGTATTTCATCGGGTTGATATTCTCAAAGTTCATCAGTAAAGCTAGGATACAATCAATGGTTCACTCAGATCAATTGATTACACCTGAAATACAACAAGAAATAAATGCTATTATTGAAAAGGACTCTCTATTAAAAAATGAAATAACTCAATTGGTAAACTCTGATTGTGGTTGTGAAAAATCTGAATGGGGTTTTCCAATAATTTGCACTACATTATTAGTCATGATGGTTTTAGTGTTTATTCCTTGGCTGCTATTAATGGTATTTTTAATGATTCCACCATCTGCTTTAGACGAGATGTTAGATCTTCTTGCCCTTTTTTTAGAACCTCTTCTCGTATTATACCAACGTTTTAATTGCCCTATACCGGAAGGGAACGATTTCCCCGTAGCTTCCGATTTTTCACCTGCAGAGGGAGAACAAAACGTTTCTCTCTCACTCTCCGAGCTTAGTTTTCGACTCACGGATCATGAAGGAGACCTCATGAGCTATAAGGTCTCGACACGTCCGGACATCGGTGGGGGGAGCGGTACGTTGGTAGGAAATGGGACGTACACCATTCCCATTCATGGATTGCAGAACGGCACCACGTATTTATGGGAAGTTCTTGTGTATCAAGGGAAACCTACAGGGACACCAGTGGGGAGAGAACGCGCATTTACCACAGAGACGTTATTTCCAATAATTAGGAATCCGTCACCAGGACAAAACGCTGAGTTTGTACCAATCACTACGTCAAATGTGAGTTTTGATTTGACAGATTATCAAGGCGATCTGATGAATTGGACGGTTGAGACACAACCAGATATCGGATCAGGAACTGGGGCTAGTGTCGGTAATGGCCGATACACTATTCCCATCAGCGGCCTTGATTATTTTACCACCTATACTTGGTTTGTAAACGTGACTGATGGTAGGTACTGGTCGAAAAAAACGTTTTCATTCAGGACGACTACTGAAAATGCCATAGTCCTTGAACCTACTGATGATACCACAATTTCAGAGAGAGATCCTAACAGCAATTCAGGAACCAGTGACTCCATCGTGCTCAGATCAATGTCATATTGGGAATTAGATGGTCTCATTAAATTTAATCTCAGCAGTATTCCATCGAATGCGACAATCATCTATGCCGCTTTTCAAGCGTATTATTATAAAAATTGGGATGGGAATCCCGGTGGACATCAGGAGAATGTATATCGAATTACAAGTGATTGGAATGAAGGAACGGTTACTTGGAATACCCGGCCGTCCTATGTCTCTGAACCATCTTCATTTGCAATTATGCCAGCGACGATTAATAATTGGGTTCTTTGGAACGTTACTGGAGACGTCTTAATGTTTTATAACAGCAGTACTTCAAACTACGGATGGAGAATAAAGGATATGAGTGGAGATTATAATAATGCATGCTCGTACTTCTATTCAAAAGAATATAGTAAATATCATCCTCTACTTATTATTGGTTACGAATAATACGTCAGATGGAGAAAAGCAACTGGTACCTGATTAGCGTAACAAGCCAAGAGTTGAGCTCTAAAATTAGAACACTTACTAGTAATTTGATAAATTCAAAATACCCCTAAGGAGACATATACTAGTACACTAGTAAATTAGTGTTCAAATCCCTTCTCCCTGCACTTTGAATGTTTTAATAGGATAAACCTATTATTTATGCGCGAAAAACCCAACAAGCCCTGTCTTCTGTTTTTCCAATCGCACAAACCCAACACGTTCAAACTGTACGATCTCCCCGCTAGGCACACTAGCGACCGCTTTCTCGGCATATCCCTGGAGCTCATGCAGACTATCTGGGTTGAAGCTCTCACCTTTGAAAAGCAGCCCTGGGACAAAAACCGTAAGGGCGATACAGTCATCGGTGGTCCATTGTATCTTCGCAGTCTCCGGAATGAGTTCTTCGCCCCCGTAGACACCCTGTACGGTATCACCGATTTTTGTAATCTGAACATTATACAATCCTTTCAGCCGAAACATGTCCCCGGTCTTCATCTTGTGAACATCTTGTCTTGGCATAAAAAATTTCGAAGCTGTATGGATGGTACGATTACCCATGGTCGCATCAGGGTGCAAGGAGAGTTTCACGGTTTTCTTCGGAGCATTCTCAACAACAAGCTGCACCGGATCGGGGACAAAATAATAACGCTTCACTCGTGAATCAAGATATTTCCGGTTTACTGATTCAACCAAGCTAAAATCAACGACTGATTCCACCTTCGAAAAACCCTGTTGGAACACAAATTGTTTAATAGCTTCAGGGACAATCCCCCGGCGTTTCAACCCTCGAAGGGTCGGTAACCTGACATCATCAAACCCGGAAACCAGTCCTTGTTCGATGAGGGGTTTAATCTTTCGTTTGGACACCGGCATCCCATCGATCGAAAGCCGGGAGAACTCCATCAGATGAGGGGCTCGTAGGTTCAACAAGCTCAGAATTCGGAAATACACCTGGTCTCGTAACTCGTATTCCTTGGTTCGGAAGGGGTGTGTCACTCCGCTGATGCTATCCTCCACCGCGCCAGCGAAATCATAGGTCGGCCAGACATGATAGGTATCACCAGTCAATGGATGTTTCGTGTCAATGACCCGGAACAGGGTCGGGTCCCGCATTGCGGTGTTCTCACTGTTCATCTCCCCACGCAAGCGAAGAATCCGATTTGCTTCACGGGAGGCAAGCATCTCCTTCCAGAGATCCAGACCAACCAGTCCGGTGAAGTCCTCTCGACACGCACAGGTCTTTGCATGAAACCTTCCTTCTCTGATCACCTCAGGGCTGCATTTGCAGATGTACGCATCTCGTTGACTGATGAGCTGCTCAGCAAGTTTGTAATGTGTCTGAAGATGATCAGACGTATGATATTCACTATCCCACTGTATTCCAAGCCACCGTAAGTCTTCTTTCTGCGCGTCATAAAACTCAAGGAGCGCGTTCTCCGGGTTCGTGTCATCGAATCGTAAAATGAACTTCCCATCATAGATGCGGGCGTACTCGGAGTCAATGATCGCTGCCTTCGCATGGCCGATATGCAAATACCCGTTCGGCTCCGGTGGAAAACGGGTCACGACCTTTCCTTTTTCAGCAAAGGGCAACGGGGGAAGAGAAAAATCCTTTTCTTTCTTTTCTCGCTGTAATAACTCAGGAGCAAGCGTGGTGATCTCAGCGAGCTGATCAGCAGCGGACATGCTATTAACTTGTGTTACAACCTGGGAGACAACCGGTATGATTTGTGCTGGTGTCACACCTTCTTTTTTCAACGCAGCGATGACCTTCCCCACAACAGCTTTTTCGTTCGCCTTGCCGTTGAATAACACCGCATTCTGCAACGCGAACTTCCGCGCCTCACTCTGTATCCTCTGAGAAGACATGGTTACTTTTCTCGCTGGATAGTATACTCGATCAGTTGATACAAGAGTTCTTTGGCATCAGATTGTTTTATGATTGTTATCGCATCTTTTGCCTGGGTGACAAAGTGCATAGCACGTTGTTGTGCGTATTCGATAGACCCGAGATCACTGAAAAGGTCGTAGACGAGTGCGACATCATGCTCCGATGCCGCATGGTTCCCAAAAACATCATCGAGCAGTTTTCGATGTTTTCCTGTCGCATGCGTAAGACTATGAACAGCGATGAGCGTTTTTTTTCCGTTTCTGATGTCGTTGCCGATGTCCTTGCCCAGCGTGGTTGCCGTACTGCTCATGTCCAGGTAATCATCCCAGATCTGAAACGCTAATCCCAGCGTCATCCCATAGGTCTGCAATGCAGCGACCTCCGATGGGTTGCCACCACCGATCAACCCACCGCCTTTCCCAGCTAATTCAAATAACGCGCCGGTTTTCTTACTAATCATATCCAGATATTCCTGCTCTGTTACTGTTTTCCGCTGTTCGAACTCCATATCCAATTGTTGTCCTTCGCAGATCGCAATGATACCGTTAATGAAATCCTGCTGTAAACGTTTAAAGGTTAAGAAATCAACGGATGTACCAAGGACCGCTTCAAAGGCTTTAGCGAACAACAGATCCCCAGCAAGGATCGCAGATGGTTCACCGAACTTGATGTGCACCGCGGGAATGTTACGCCGCAACAAGGAATGATCCATGATATCATCATGGACCAATGTGAAATTATGGATCAATTCAAGCCCAGCAGCTAGCGGCAATGCCTTCTGTATCTCCCCTGAGACGCTTTCGCAGGAAGTCATGGTCAGAAATGGTCGGATCCGTTTCCCACCAGCAGAAGGGAGATGTTGGGACGCCTCGTACAGCATCGTTGGTTTTTTTATCAGCAGGTACTGTTGCCAATAGACGTTGAACATCTCGGCTCGTTTTATGAGTTCAGTTTGTAGATCCATATTTTACTTCCACCGTTGATAGCTTTTCGACGGTATCGACACCAACAAGGAACATCGCGATGCGTAGTTCTCGAGTGATGACATCAAGCTCCTGCTCCAAGGATTTTTTATCCTTTAATGCTGGTTTTAGGAGAGCATGTGCCATCCCGGCTGCGCTTGCGCCAAGAACCAGGGCTTTCGCGATATCCAGTCCATGGCGGACCCCACCGGTCGCAATGATGGGGAGCTCCCAGTTGGTCGCTTTTCCCACCTCAAGGATACATGTTGGTGTTGGAATACCCCAATCCCAGAATGTCTGACCAGCCCGCATGTCATGGGTGTCGCCTTTGATTTTTGCGCGGTAATATTCCACCGCAGAAAACGATGTGCCGCCAGCGCCTCCGACATCAATCCCGCAGATCTTCGTCTTTTTGAGCTGATGCGCGATCTTGCCAGAGATACCTGCGCCGCTCTCCTTGATGATGATCGGACGGTTAAACTCCCGTGATAGCATATCAATGGTCGCAAGGCACCCTTTTGCCTGTGCCTCGCCTTCCGGCTGTATCGCCTCTTGTAAAAAGTTCAAACAGACCGCGAGCACGTCTGCATCGATCATCTCGACGATCTTTCCTACGTTCTCCAGGATCTGTTGTTTATCCCAGAGAACCATCTGAGAGGCACCGATGTTCGCAATCTTCAACGGGACATCATATTCTTTGATGACGCTGTAGGTTTCCACGAGTTTCTGATTTTCCAGGGCAGCACGTTGGGAACCGACCCCCATGCCGATTTGGAATGTCGATGCGGCAGCTGCAAGATGCTCATTGATTTTCTTTCCTTCGGAATACCCACCGGTCATCCCTGAGATGATGAGTGGTGCGTTCAGTTTCTTTCCAAACAGCTGGGTTGACAGATCAATATCATTTTCATTGATCTCGGGGAGCGCGTTGTGCATCAGACGGACGTCATCCCAGTAATTATAATGAGCAGTAACATTTTCTTTTAATGAGATCTGCACATGTTCGCGTTTCCTCTCCTCCGTTTGGTTCATATTTTATCACCGTAGACGATGGTGGATCGTACCTTCTTGCCCTTTAAGGTATCATATAATCGGTTATGTACATTCCCATTCAATAAGATAGTGTCCGCACCTGTTTTTGCTATCTGTTTGATGGTGTGAATTTTTCCTTTCATCCCTTCGGTCACATCCGCGTGTGCATCTAACGATGTGGTGAGTTTTTCTAAATCTTTTACCGTTGTCTTTTCAAAGAAGGTCGCGTTCTCATCAGTCTTTGGGTTAGCGGAGTACAACCCGTCTTCATCAATGACAAAAATCACTTTTTCTGGTTTAAACTCTGCTGCGAGGTGTTGGATGAGCAGGTCACCTGAGCAGATGGAAAAACCAAGTTGGTTATCAAGGGCGACGTCACCAAAACTGACGGGCATGAATCCTAAGGCAAGGAATTTTTTGAACACGTTGAAATCGATCCGTGAGAGCGTATGATCCGACAATGAGAGGACTGCATGGGGAGGGATAGACACTGCAGGAATACCGTGGTTATGCAGCGACGCAAGAACCAGATTGTTCAACCGTTGGACCATGGCTTGTGTCAGGGCGAATCCTTCCACCTGTTTTTTTCGCTTGAAGCCGTCATTTAATTTATATTGTTTCGCGAGGATATGACCGAATGATCCTGCGCCATGAATCAAAATGATCTGCTTGTTCGCATGTTTTATTTCAGCAGCAAGTCGGTCCATAATCTCTTGTTTGAAACAGCATTCCTTGGCTTTATTGGTTATGACACTCCCACCGAGTTTGATGATAAACATATGCTACCCGCATGAGACTGGCTATAAAAAAGGATTTTGATAGAGTTCTGAAGGCCAGAATCACAAAGAATAACTGTTATTCTTTTCTTCTTGAGAACGGTGGCTTGTTCTTATTCTCCTCTTGGATGAGCCAAAGGGAGATTGGCATCGCTGAAGCAGACGAACGCATGGTGCTTTGGGACCATCCCTGTATCTCCTGTTCTGGCGTGTTCGTGCGGCAGTCCTCACAGATGAAAAATTTATCATCAAAGACCAAACCGCTTTGATGTTCCTGGAGATGGAATTTTTGTTTACACATCTCGCACATTTTTTCTGATATAGGTACTCCTCCTAAACCACTTCCATTTTTTCGGTTGTGATCACATTTCTTTATAATGTTTCTATATAAAACTTTTTTGGATGAAAAGGCTTCATCCCGAAATAGATAATTAAGGAAGAAGCAATACATTTTTCTGTTGGATGGGATGGGCAAAGAAAAGGATAAACCCAACAGTTGCAAACCATGTGAACCGAAACTTCACCGCCGACTTCACAAAGGCGGTGATTAAAGCGGTTCACTGCATGCCACCACCCTGGAAACTCAACAAAAAAGGAAGAAAGGGACACGACCCGCAGACCGTCGCTATAGGATGTATCCTCAAAGTAGGATTCAACCAGACCTACGATGGCATCGAGGCGCACCTCAAAGATAGCGAGACTATCAAAAAATGCTGTCCAGATATGCCTGGGCATAGTGTGATCCAACGAGGGATGAAACAACTCACCATCACCTACATCCGAAAAG
>Ga0326726_10000984_pt1 | contig 26451 bp, 22 predicted proteins | sample MHFenrmetagenome_2_FD_207603 | JGI IMG/M metagenome (GOLD analysis project Ga0326726, IMG submission 207603) | Lab enriched peat soil microbial communities from Michigan Hollow, Ithaca, NY, United States - MHF15MN | ecosystem: Environmental > Terrestrial > Soil > Wetlands > Peat | place: USA... | reverse complement strand
CGCCGGCCTCGACGACGATGAGGTCGCGGACGCCGACGAGCGCGGTCAGCCGGCCCGGGTTCCAGACCAGGCAGTTCCCGGCGTCGATAGCGACCGTCGCGCCGCGGACGGCGTTGCCCGCGGGGTTCTTGGGCCACAGCCCGAGGAGCGTCGACCAGGCCCCGACGTCAGACCAGCCGAAATCGCCGTCGGCGACGAGGACCCCCTTTGCTTTTTCCATGAGCGCGTAATCGACGGACAGCGCGGGCGCCAGCCGGAAGGCCCTCTTCAGGGCTGGAGCACTCCCCGATCTCAGGGCGGCCAGGAGGGCCGTCCAGGCCGGCTCGAGCTCGGGCGCGTGGCGCCGGATCTTCTCGGCAAAGACACCGGCCCGCCACAAGAACATGCCCGAGTTCCAGGCGTAGCCGCCGGCCGCGAGATATTCCTCGGCCTGGGCCAGGGCCGGCTTCTCCTTGAAACCCAAGACCGGGTAGAAGGCCGTGCCGCCGATCCTGCGCCCGGCCTGCCGGTCGTGGCGGATGTAGCCGAACCCGGTCGCGGGATATGTGGGCGGGATGCCGAAGATGACCAATGCGTCTTCCCGCGAGGCGGCCTCGGCGCCGGCCCGCAACCGGGCCAGGAACCGGGCCCGATCCTGGATGAGGTGATCGGCCGGCAGGACGGCGACGACGGCCTCCGGGTTCTCCAGCCAAACCCGGGCCGTGGCCAGCATCAGCGCCGGGGCGGTGTTCCGGGCCTCGGGCTCGACGAGAAAGCTCGCCTTCGGCAGCCGGGGCAAGAGCTTTCGGGCCTGGCGCGTCTGCACGGCGTCGGCGATGAGCGTCATCCGGCGCGGCGGGACGAGCGGCTGGATGCGGCGGACGGTCTCGACGAGCATCGGTTCGGGCCCGGCGATGCGCAGGAACTGTTTCGGCCGGGCGGCCCGTCCGAGCGGCCAGAACCGGGTGCCGCGGCCCCCGGCCAGTATGACGGCCCGGATATCGCGCTCCTTCATGAGGCTCCGAGCTTGTTGATGATGTCCTGCAGCAGGCCGCGGACCTCCTTCTGGATGGCGGCCAGGTCCGCCTCCGTATCGGCCTCGAACCGCAGCACGATGACGGCCTGGGTGTTCGAGGCCCGGACGAGGCCCCAGCCCCGGGGGAAGATGGCCCGGACCCCGTCGATGTCGATGACCGGATAGCGGGCCGCGAGGGCTTTGCGCACGTCGTCGACGATCTTGAACTTGACCTCGTCGGAGGCGTAGATGCGGATCTCGGGCGTGGCGTACGTCTTGGGCAGCCCGGCCATCATCGTCGAGAGCTTGACGTTCGATCGGGCCAGGATCTCGATGAGCCGGGCCGAAGCGTAGATCGCGTCGTCGAAGCCGAACCAGCGGTCGTTGAAGAAGATATGGCCGCTCATTTCCCCGGCCAGCGGCGCGTTCTCCTCCTTGATCTTCTGCTTGATCAGGGAGTGGCCCGTCCGCCACATGATCGGCTTGCCGCCGAGCTTCTCGATCTCCCCGTAGAGGACCTTGGAGGCCTTGACCTCCGAGATGACGGCCGCGCCGGGGCGCGAGGGCAAGATATCGCGGGCGAAGATCACGAGCAGCTGATCGCCCCAGAGGATCCGTCCCGAGTCGTCGACGACGCCGATCCGGTCGGCGTCGCCGTCGTAGCCGATGCCGAGCTCGGCCCCGGTCTCTCGGACCTTGGTGATCAGGGCGTCCATGGCTTCGGGCAGTGTCGGGTCAGGGTGGTGGTTGGGGAACCGGCCGTCGGGCTCGCAGAAGAGCTCGATGACCTCGACGCCCATCCTGCGGAAGAGCGGCACGGCCACGGCTCCGCCGGTGCCGTTGCCGGCGTCGATGACGACCTTGACCGGCCGGGCGAAGCGGACGTTCGCAGCGACGTAATCCGTATAACCCCGGACGATGTCGAGAGACCGGACCCGGCCCTGGCCGCGGGGGAAGACGCCTTTGCGGGCGATCTCGTAAAGGGCCTGGATCGTCTTGCCGTAGAGCGTCTCCTCTCCGGACATCATCTTGAAACCGTTGTGCTCCGGCGGATTGTGGGAGCCCGTGACCATGACCCCGGCCGGCAGCTTGCCGTGGAAGACCGAGAAATAGAGGAGCGGCGTGGGCACGACCCCGAGGTCGGCGACATCGCAGCCCGTCGATACGAGGCCGCGGATGAGCGCCTGGGCAAAGCCCGGTGAGCTCAGCCGGCAGTCCCGGCCGACGGCGACGTCCTTCTGTCCCCGGCCCAGGAAGAACGTGCCCATGGCCCGGCCCAGGATCTCGACCGCGTGCTCGTCGAGGTCCTGGCCCGCGATGCCGCGGATGTCGTACTCCCGGAAGATCTGCGGGTTGATGTCCATCCGACCCTCCTCCGTCAGTTCCCCCACCCCCCCTTATTCTATTTTTTTTCTTTCACTGAGTGTGATCCGCGGGGATCTTCGCCGGGGTCCCGGCCCGGCCGGCCTTGTTACGCTGGGCGTAGCTCGCGCCGATGAAAGCCCGGAAGAGCGGGTGCGGCGCCAGGGGCTTGGACTTGAACTCCGGATGGAACTGGCAGCCCAGGAACCAAGGGTGCCCGGGCGCCTCGATGATCTCGACCAGGCCGTAGTCGGGATTGATGCCGGAGAAGACCAACCCGGCGTCGGCCAGGGCGTCCCGATAGGCGGGATTGAATTCGAAGCGGTGGCGGTGCCTTTCGCTGATGTGGATGGCCCGATAGGCCTTGTGGGCCGCCGAGCCTTTCTGGAGGTCGCAGCGGAACTGGCCGAGCCGCATCGTGCCGCCGATGTCGCAGTCCATGGCCAGCTCACGCCAGCGAACGATGACCTTGTGCGGCGCGTCGGGCACGAACTCCGTGCTGTTGGCCTTTCTGAGCCCGGCCAGCGATCGGGCATATTCGATCGACGCGCACTGCATGCCCAGGCAGATGCCGAAGAAGGGGACATTGTTCTCGCGGGCGTACGTGACCGCCCGGATCTTGCCCTCGATGCCGCGCTTGCCAAAGCCGCCGGGAACGAGGATGCCGTCCTTCGCGCCGAGGATCTCCGCCGGATCGTTCTTCTCCAGGAGCTCGGCTTCGATCCAATCGATCTTGACCGAGAGCCGGTTGGCCAGCCCGCCGTGGATGAGCGCCTGGTTGAGGCTCATGTAGGAATCGTGGAGGCCGGCATATTTCCCGACCAGGCCGATCTCGACGATGTCCTTGGGATGTTCGAGGCGGTCGACCATGGTCTCCCATGCGACCAAGTTCTTCTTGCGCCGCTCGAGGTGGAGCATTTTTAGGATGGTCGTGTCGAGTCCTTGGTCGGCGTAATTCAGCGGGATCTTGTAGATCGAGTCGACGTCGAGGGCCGTGATGACCGCGCCGACCGGGACGTTGGTGAACAGCGCGATCTTGGTCTTGATGTCGGCCGAAAGCTCGCGGCAGGTGCGGCAGAGGAGGATGTCGGGCTGGATGCCGATCGCCCGCAGCTCCTTGACGCTGTGCTGCGTCGGCTTGGTCTTGAGCTCGCCCGAAACGCCGACGTAGGGCACGAGCGTCAGGTGGATGAACAGGGTCTTGTCCGCGCCGAGCTCGAGCCGCATCTGGCGCGTCGCTTCGAGAAAGGGCAGGCTTTCGATGTCGCCGACGGTCCCACCTATCTCGCAGATAACAATATCGTTACCTGCCGAGACCTGCTCGATGGCGGACTTGATCATGTCGGTGACATGGGGGATCACCTGGACCGTCTTGCCGAGGTACTCGCCCTTGCGCTCCTTGCGGATGATGGTCTCGTAGATCTTGCCGGCGGTCCAATTGTGCGACTTGGTCGTCTTCGTCGAAGTGAAGCGTTCGTAGTGGCCGAGGTCGAGGTCCGTCTCCGCGCCGTCGTCGGTGACGTAGACTTCGCCGTGCTGGAACGGGCTCATCGTGCCCGGGTCCACGTTGAGGTAAGGATCGAGTTTCTGGATCGTGATGCGATAGCCGTGGCTTTCGAGGAGCCGGCCGATCGAAGCGGCGGCAATGCCCTTGCCCAGCCCGGATATGACACCGCCCGTAACGAAGATGTACTTGGTCATGTGCGCGCGTCCCTTATATGATCCCGATTATATCCGTAGAACCGGCTGCACTCAAGCGCGAAGAGAGCGCGGAAGACGCGCCTCGTCGGACCCGCGCTCGGACTCAGGCCTGTTCCCCGGCCGTCGGCGCGGTGGTCGGCCGCGACGTTCCCTTGGTCTGGCACGTGGCTTCGAGGTAGGCCCCTTCCTCGACAATGAGCGTCGGCGCGAGGATCGTGCCGAACACGCGGCCCTTGTCATGGACCTCGACCCGGTCGGTCGCCTGGAGCGTGCCCTTGATCTCGCCGTTGATGACGAGCTGCCCGACCTTGACGTCGGCTTCGACCTTGCCCCGCTCGCCGATGACGAGGAGCGAGTCTGAGGTGATCGTCCCCTTGAAGGTCCCTTCGATCCGGAACGAGCCCTTGAAGGTCAGGTCGCCCTTGAATTCCGACTCCATGTCGATCAGGCCGGCCAGCTTGGTCTCGTTCAAATCCCGAGGTCTGTCTTTCATGCGCTTGCTCCTTTGATGCGGTCATAGATTCGATTGAGGTCATCGAGGGAAAAATAATAGATCTTCAGGACGCCCTTGTTCCGGCTGCCGGCCACCAGGACCTTGGTTCCCAGGAGCTTCAGCATCTCCTCCTGGAGGGCATGGAGGTCCGGGTCGGCCAGGCTCCTCTGGGCGTGGGGTGCTTTCTTCTTCTTGAGCCGGTTGACCAGGGCCTCCGTGTTCCGGACGGACAGCCCCCGATCGATGACCTGGCGGCAGCAGTAGAGCTGCGTCGCTGTATCCTCAAGGGCCAGCATGGCCCGGGCGTGGCCCATGGAGATGGCCCCGTCCGCCAGGAAATCCTGGATCTCCTGCGGCAGCTTGAGCAGCCGGATATAGTTCGTGACCGAGGTCCTGTCCTTGCCGACCTTGTCGGCGAGCTCAGCCTGGGCGTAGCCGAGCTCGTCGATCAGCCGTTGGTAGGCCCGGGCGATCTCCAGCGCATTGAGTTCCTCGCGATGGATGTTCTCGATGAGCGAGACCTCGAGCTGCTTGTCCTTGGGGATGTTGCGGATGAGGACCGGGAGCTTGCGCAGGCCGGCCTTCTGGGCCGCACGCCACCGCCTCTCCCCAACGATGATCTTGTAGTGATCTTCTTCAGGGACGACGATGACCGGCTGCACGATGCCCGTCTCCTTGATCGACAGGGCCAATTCCTCGATCGTTTGGTCGTCGAACTTCACCCGCGGTTGAAGAGGGTTCGGCCTGACGTCTTCGAGATCGATCTCGGCGAACCTCTCGTCCTTGAGAATGCTGAATTCATCGGGGATGAACGCCCCCAAACCCTTTCCCAGGGCTTTCTTGTTCATCGGCGCATGATCTCCTCGGCCAGGCTGATATAGGCCTCGGCTCCCTTGGATTTGATATCGTAGAGGACAATGGGCTGGCCGAAGCTCGGCGCTTCGGCCAGGCGGACGCTGCGGGGAACGATGGTCTCGAACAGGATATGCTTGAGGGATTTGCGGATCTCGTCGGCGACCTGCTTGGACAGATTGGTCCGCTCGTCGTACATGGTCAGGAGGAGGCCCTCGACGGCCAGCCGCGGATTGAAATAGGTCCGGACAGTCTCGAGCGTCTGAAAGAGATCGGGAATGCCTTCCATGCAGAAAAATTCCGTCTGGACCGGAATAATGAGCGAATCGGCCGCGGCCAGGGCGTTGATGGTCAGGAATCCCAGGGACGGCGGGCAGTCGATGATCATGTAATTGAAGAACCGGCGCGCGGCATCCAGGACCGGAGAAAGGCGCTTCTCCCGGTGATCGGTCTGATAGAGCTCGGCTTCGATCCCCGCGAGCTCGGGAGAACAGGGACAAATATAGAAGTTCTCGAGCACGGCTCCCTCGATGCAGTCCATGAGCTCCCGGCCGTTCATCATGGCCTGATAGATCCCCTTGCCGTTTTCTTTGCGCTTGCCCAGACCCAGGGTCGACATGCCCTGAGGATCGAGGTCGATAAGCAGCGTGCGGCGGCTTCTGAGGGCCAGGCAGGCGGCGAGGTTGATAGCGGTGGTTGTTTTGCCGACGCCGCCCTTCTGGTTCGCCACGGCCATGATCTTATTCATCGACGGGTCCTGTTCCACGTGAAACTGTAGGTTTATGGCCTTTTTTCTTGGCCTGGATCTCCAGATGAAGCGCGAGATTCTGGAGGGCGGCCGGGGTCAAGCCGCGGAGCTTTCCGGCCTCTCCCAGGGTTTCTGGCTTCACCTTCTCCAACCTCTCGACGGCCTCTCTGGTCAGCCCTGCGACCTTTCGGTAGTCCAGGTCCCCAGGGATCCGCATGGCATCGGATCTCGAGGCTTTGGCGATCTCGCGCTGCTGCTTCCTGATGTAGCCTTCATATTTCGCTTCCGACTCGATAAATTTTGTTTCTTCATCGCTCAAGTTTTCCGGAAGCTGCCCGCATTTTAGCACATCTTTGAGTCCGATTTCAGGTTTCTTTAGATATTCAAGCATGGTAAGGCGTCGGCCGGCGTCGTCTTTTAGGGTGTTTTTGCGCAGGAAGGCTGTCGCCCGCCCGATCCGGGCCATTTTCGACTGATAGAGTTCCCATGTCTCGTCATCGATAAGCCTCAGCTCCCGGCCGTAGCCCATGAGCCGCCGGTCGGCGTTGTCGATCCTGAGCAGCAGCCGGTGCTCGGCCCTCGAGGTAAAGAGCCTGTAGGGCTCGTCGACGCCTGTCGAGACGAGGTCGTCGATGAGGACGCCGATATAGGCCTCGTCGCGCCCCAGAACGAACGGCGGGTTCCCCCTCAGGCCGAGGACGGCGTTGATGCCGGCCATGAGTCCCTGGGCGGCGGCTTCTTCATAGCCTGACGTGCCGTTGATCTGACCGGCCAGGTAAAGGCGTCCGATCTTTCGCGTTTCGAGTGTCGGCCAAAGCTCGGTAGGGGAAACGGCGTCGTACTCGATGCCGTAGGCGGGGCGGAGGATCTTGGCCCGGTCGAGCCCCGGGATCGTCGAGAGGATCTCCCTTTGGACCTCATACGGGAGGCTCGATGACAGCCCGTTGACATAGGTCTCGGTCGTTTCGAGCCCTTCCGGCTCCAGAAAGAACTGGTGGCGGGCCCGCTGCGGGAACTTGACCACCTTGTCCTCGATGGACGGGCAATAGCGGGGCCCGATGCCCTTGATCTTCCCTCCATAGAGGGGCGACTTGTCGAGATTGCGGCGGACGACCTCGTGGGTGGCCGCGTTCGTATAGCCGAGATGGCAAAGGATCTTGTTCTCGAGCCGGGCCCTGGTCCGATATGAGAACGGGACGGGGACCTCGTCCCCGGCCTGGGGGGCGAAACCGGACCAATCGATGGTGTCCCTGTCCAAGCGCATGGGCGTCCCGGTCTTAAGACGGATCATTCTCAGGTCGAGGGTCTTGAGCTGTTCCGCAAGGTGGACGGACGGGGGCTCGTTGGCCCGGCCGGCTGCGTAGCTTTCGAGGCCGATATGGATCAGGCCGTTAAGGAAGGTCCCGGGGGTCAGGATGACCGCCGACCCGAGGATGGTCGTGCCGTCGAGCGTTCGAACGCCCTTGGCCCTGCCCTTGGAAACGAGCACTTCGGCGACGATGCCCTGAAAGACGGTCAGGTTCGGCATCCTCTCCAGGCGCCGCTTCATGGCCAGGCGATAGGCCGCCTTGTCGCACTGGGCCCGCGGCCCCTGGACAGCCCCGCCCCGGCTCCGGTTGAGCAGCCGGAATTGCAGGCCTGTTTCGTCCGCCAGAAGACCCATCAAGCCGCCGAGGGCGTCGATCTCTCGGACCAGATGACCTTTGGCCAGGCCGCCGATGGCCGGGTTGCAGGACATCTGGGCGATCGTATCGAGATGAATGGTCAGGAGGCAGGTCTTGAGTCCCATGGCGCTGGCGGCCGCCGCGGCCTCGCAGCCGGCATGCCCGGCCCCGACCACGATGACCTCGAAATCGCTGGCTCGACCCATGGAGGACGCCTATTTCCCGACGCAGAAGCGGCTGAAGATCTCGCGGAGGACCTCTTCGGTCCGGACTTCGCCTGTCAACTCGCCGATGTGACCGATGGCCGCCCTGATCTCCTCGGCGCAGATTTCCTGGGAATGGCCGGCGGCAAGGAGGGCATGGGCCCGACCGAGGGCGCCCGAAAGGCTCTCGAGAAGGTCCTTTTGGCGGGCATGGAGGATCATTTCTTCTTCGCGACCGGTCTTTGGGGCAAAGAACTCGCCGATCCGGCGGCGCAAGTTGTCGACGTTCCGCCCCTTCAGCGCGGAGATCTCGACGACCGGCGTCTTCCCGGCCAGGTCCCCGAGGGCCCGGGCCCCGAGCTTTTGGGGGAGATCGGTCTTGTTCAGAGCGATCAGGGCCTTTTTCGATCGGTACTTCCGGATGAGGCGGACGTCCTCGTCGGTCCTTGGCCGCGATCCGTCAAGGACGATGAGGAGCCCGTCGGCGTCCTTGGCGATCTTCTGGCCCTTGGCGATCCCCGTCCTTTCCACCGGGTGAGAAGCACGGCCCAGTCCGGCCATGTCGACGATATGGAAGACGATGCCCCCGAGGACGAGTTCTTCCCGTAAAAAGTCCCTTGTCGTGCCGGGAAAAGGAGTGACTATGGCCCGGTCCTCCTCGAGGAGAGCGTTGAACAGGGTCGATTTGCCGACGTTGGTCTTCCCGACAATGGCCAGGGTCACGCCTTCGGCCAGAGCCCGGCCCGCGTCATAGCTGGCCACTAGCCGATCGACATCGGCTTTGAGGAGAGCCAAGGCTTTCAGGTCGGCCGCCGGGCTCGTTCGAAGCCCCTCTTCGGGGAATTCGAGGGCCGCCTCGACGCGGGAAAGAAGAGAGACGAGCCTCGTCCGAAGCTTCATGACCTTCCGGGACAGGCTGCCGCCGAGCTGCCGGGCCGAGATCTTGGCCTGCGTCAGGGAGAGCGCGCGGATCAGGTCGTTGACCGCCTCGGCCTGAAGGATGTCAAGCCGGCCATTGAGGTAAGCCCGCAGGGTGAATTCCCCCGCCCTGGCCGGCCTGGCGCCAACCTTGGTCCCCATCCGGAGGATGCACTCCAGAACGGCCGGGCTGCCGTGGGCGCTCAGCTCGACGACATCCTCCCGCGTGTAGGACCTCGGTCCCTTGAAATAGGTGAGGAAAGCCTCGTCCAGGGCGCGGCCGCCCTCCGGATCGCGGACGGAGCCGAAGACGAGCTGTCTTTCCGGGAACGGGCGCTTTGTCTTGGCCTTGGGCTCGAAGATCCGCCCGGCCACGTCGAGCGCTTTCGGCCCGCTGATCCGGACGATGCCCAGCCCGCCGAAGCCCGGCGGCGTGGCGATGGCGATGATGGTGTCTTCGAGCACGCGCGGATCCTGTCCGATTTCCCATTCTAGCCTGATTTATTCATAAAAGCGCCCATTTTTCTGCGGCTTCTTTTTATCAGGCGCTTTTACCGTGCGGGCGAACCGATCCGGCCCCATCTGCTTCGTTCTCGGGGGTTCGCAGTACTAAAGAGTACAGCTTCACCCCTCGGGCCTCGCATCTGGAGCCGCCTCGATTCGTGAATAATTCAGGCCAGGTGACGCGCATTGCGAAGACAAGCCCTAAAGGTCGCCTGTCATAACGTTCACCGTTTTTCGCTCGGGCCATTCCTTCCGTCGGCCGCTCACCGGCCCGGCGCGCCGGTTCGCTTCGTATCCGGGCTGCGCTCTCCTCTCCCTTCGGTCGAGGATCCGTGCCGGCTCCGCCCTCCCACGGCCTCCTCCAGGAAAGCCCCTGCGCGCGGTGAACGCCATTCCAGGCACTTTGAGCTTCTATGAGATCGATCGCTGGCTGGGAGAAGGCCGCCGAAGAAGGGGCTGAGGGGCATCGTCGGAGGGAGCATAAAGCGGTGATTGCGGCCGGCCCGGAGCGACCAATGGGAGCGGAGGATCAGAGGCGCGACGAGGCGACTCTGAGGAGCGCTTCTGAGAAATATCTGAAAAAGACTTTACGAAGATATTTCCCAGCCCGCCCCTTCGAGTCGCTCCGGGGCGGCGCTGATGGCCGTTTCGCGGACTCCGCTCCCCGCCGGCAGACGAACGGAGATGATCCCCGAAGCCCCTCGGCGGCCGATCAAGACAAAAAAAGGGCCATAGTTTAGACGGATCGCAAAGTCACGTCGGTTAACCTCTAGCGGGGGGCCTTGAAGATCTTGACCTTCTTGAGGAAGCCCTCGCCGAGGCTCTCGCTCGTGACCCCGGGGGTCTCGTTGGCGACGATGTGGATGATGCGCCGCTCGTACGGGTTCATCAGGTCGAGGATCTCCTCGCGCCCGGAATCGGACACCTGCCGGGCCACGCGCTGGGCGTATTCCCTGAGCTTCTTTTCTTTGCGCTTGCGGTAGAATTCGCAGTCCACCTGGACCTTGACCGGCGAGATCTTGTTCAAGACATGCTGGATGGCCAAGAGCAGCGAGCCGTCGTTGCGCAGCAGCATGGTCTTGTCGGGGCCGTCGAAGATGACGAAGATGATGTCGGCGCGCTTCTTGACCTGATAGGTCAGCTCGAGCGGGAAGACCTCGACGAGCTGGGCCAGAAAGCGCTCGGCGGCGTTGTCGGCGGCCTCGTCCTTGGGCCAGGCCCGGATGACGATCTCCTTGCTCTTCAGGCCGAAGAGACGCGTCTTCTCGGTGACGATCTCGTAGTTGAACTTCTCGCGCGGCAGCTTCAGCCGGTGCTCGGCCAGGCTGACGGCTTCCTCGAGGTTTTGGCCTTTATATTCGGGCCGCTCCTCGACCGGCTGGCCGCTGGGCGGTCCGGACGGCTGTCCGTTATGCGGCGTGGCCGGCGCCTCGCCGGGTTCGCCGGTCCCGATCTTGGTCCCGTTCTCGTTATCCATGATCATCTCGCTTTGGACGGTTTGGCCGCCCTGGCTGCCTTGGCCTTTTCCATCATGCGGTTGATGATCGCCTGCTGGCCGATCTGGAGCACGTTCGTGGTCAGCCAGTAGAGGACCAGGCCGCTCTGGGCCCAGAGGAAGAAGCCCGTCATGATGACGGGCATGAGCAGCATCATCTTGGCTTGGGTGGAATCCACGGAAGTCGGGGTCATCTTTTGCGATACGAATTGCGTTCCGCCCATCAGGATGGGCAGGATGTAGGTCTTGTCCCGAACGGATAAGTCATTGATCCAAAAAGGAATAAACGGGCTGTTGCGGAATTCGATGGCGGTCGAGAGCATCTGGTAGACGGCCACGAACACCGGCAGCTGGATGAGCATCGGCAGGCAGCCGCCGGCCGGGTTGATGCCGTGCTCCTTGTAGAGCTTCATCGTCTCTTCGTTCATCTGCCGGCGCTGCTCGATGTCGGTCTTGGACTTCTTGTACTTGGCCTGGAGCGCTTTGATCTTCGGCTGGATCTCGGCCATCCTGGCCATGGACTTCGTGGAGCTGTAGGTCAGCGGGAAGAACAGGATCTTGATCACGATGGTCAGGAGGATGACGGCCAGGCCCCAGTTCGGGATGATCTTATAGAAGAACCTGACGCCGACCAGCATGAGCTCGGCGATCGGCTTGAGATTGATGCCCAGGAAATTGCTGTACCGGATGACCGCCTTGGTGTTGTGGCCGAAGGCGATGAGGGTGCTCGATTCCTTCGGCCCGATGTATCCCAGGATCTTCGTTACGGGAGACGCGGCCGACGACGCCTCGAAGGACAGATAATAGCCTGTCTTCTCGCCCCGCTCGTCCTTGATGAACGCGGCCTGCGACATCCGGTCGGGGACGACGAACAGGGCCGTGAAATAATGATCCTCGTAGGCCGCCCAGTTGACGGAGCTCGGAGCGGCGAACTCGGGCCTATAGCCCTTCTCGGGATGACGCAGGGCCTTCCCGTTCGCGTATAGGACCGCGCCGGAGACGGTCGAGCCGCCCATCGTGGATTCCCTGAGCTTCTTTTCCTTCTCGGACAGGCGGCCCAGGCCCGGGCCCCAACGGAGGGAGGACGGGATGACGACACCGTCCTTCCAGACCCGGATCTCGATGTCGATCGGATAGACGCCGTTCTTGAATCGCAGGATCTTCTCGGCCCTGACAGAAGTTCCGTCGAAATAAGAGAAGCGCAGCTCGGCCGTTCCGTCCTTGGGGATCACGATCTCGCCGTTGACGGCCGCGGGATCGCTCGTCCAGACGTAGTTCTGGCCGTTCACGCGGTCTTCGACGCCCTTGTCCTCGAGACGGACGGAGAACGGAAAGAGAAAGCCGTTCTGGCCGGCCTCGGCCGGGACGAGGTCGAGGTCCTTCTTCTGGCTGTCCTTGTATTTGGCCAGCACCCAGCTCGTCAGCACACCGCCTTGGTTGGTCCATTCGGCCGTGTAAAGGTCCGTCTTGATCCTGATCGTATCTTTCTCTTTGGCCTCGATGGGCTTCGAGGCGGCTGCGGCGGGCGGCGCGACGGAAGGGGCGGGGACGATTTTTTGGGGCTCAGGGACGGCGCCGGCCGGCGCGGCCTGGACCGCGGGCTGAGCAGCGCTCGGGGCCGGCTGGGGCGGCACCAGCTTCTGGGGTTTGATGAAAATGCGCTGGAAAGCGATCAGGACCAGGATCGACAGGATGATGGCCAGGACGAGTCGTTTTTCCATTTGTCTCACTCTCAGGGGACCGGATCGACCCCGCCCGCGTGGAAAGGATGGCACCGGAGAAGCCTGCGCGCTCCAAGATAGGACCCTTTGAGGACGCCGTACCTGGTGATCGCCTCATGAGTGTAGGCGGAACAGGTCGGATGATACCGGCAGGCCCTCCCCAGAAGCGGGGAGAGCGTGAGCTGGTACAGTCTGATCAGCGCCAACGCGACGGCTTTCACGATGATATCCGTTTTCGCAGTATCGTTGTCAATGACGAGATATAAGCCTCCCGGAGCTCGGGCCAAGGCGCCGCCCCCGACTCCGGCCGGGTTATAACGACGAGGTCGAAGGGCTCTCGCAAGAGGTCCTTGTTCCTCCGGAAAAGCTCCCGGAATCTCCTCTTGACCCGGTTCCGGACCACGGCCGGGCCGACCTTCCGGCTCGCCACAACCGCCAATCGGGAATGGTCTAGTCCATTCCTCCTGAAGACCAGGGTGAAGAAGCGTCCCCTGAGGCGGCTGCCATCCCGATAGAGCGTCGCGAAATCGCTTTTCTTGCGGATTCTCTCGAGAGGCGTCAGACGCTCATTCATCCGAGAGAAACGCGCTTCCGTCCCTTGCGCCTTCTGCTCTTGATGACTTCCTGGCCGCCCTTGGTCTTCATGCGGACCCGGAAACCATGGGTTTTCTTGCGTCTTCGGTTGTTCGGCTGAAACGTTCTCTTCATGATGGGTCAACACCTATTGAGGGGGTATGTTACCCGAACCCCCGGGGCCTGTCAAGGATGTCTCTCCAGGGGGGCGCGTTGACCCACCCCCCGTTTTCAGGTATAATGCATTGAGATGAAGTCTTTGAAAATCGGCGACAAGGTCATCTACCCGAATCAGGGCCTTGGGGTCGTCGAGGCCATCCACGAGGAGGCCTACAACGGGGAGCGCTTCACGGTCTTCAACCTGAGGATCATCTCCAACAACACCCTGGTCACCCTGCCCAGCTCGACGGCCCTCGAGCTCGGCATCCGCCGCCCGATGACGGAGGAATCGATCAGGAAGCTCTTCCTGTTCATGGCGGACGGCGATGTCGACGTCACGGCGGACTGGAAGGGGCGGTACAAGGAACACCTCAACCTGATGAAGTCGGGAACGCTCTTCGACATGGCCACCGTCCTGAAGAGCCTTTATTTTCTGAGCCTCCAGAAGCCCCTCTCGTTCCGGGAGAAGAAGATGATGGAGAAGGCCAAGGAGCTCATCATCTCGGAGATCTCCGAAGCCGTGGCCCTGAGCCCGGAAAAGATCGAAGAGAAGCTCCTGAGCACCCTGGCCCGCTCTTTCAAAACCGCCAAGACCCGCATCGCCGCCTGACGGACGCCCATGCTCCTGCCGGGGATCCTCCTGTTCGTCCTATGCCTCGTTCTGAGCGCCTTTTTCTCCTCGTCCGAGACGGCCTTCATCGCCGTCAGCCCCTACTCCCTCGAGGCCCAGGAGCGGACGGGATCCCGGCGGGCCGCCCTGGCCCGGAGGATCAAGGCCCGGACGAACGAGCTCCTGGCCACCATCCTGATCGGCAATACGCTCGTCAACTCGGCCGCCGCCTCCATCGCGACGTCCCTGTTCGTCAGCGTCCTGCCCGCCTCACGGCGCGGCGGCGCCGTCCTTTACGCGACCGCGGCCACGACGCTGCTCCTCCTCGTCTTCAGCGAGATCAACCCCAAGTCCTTCGCCGCTCACAACGCCCTGCGGACCTCGACCCTGTTCGCCTACCCGGTCCGGGCCGCGATGTTCGTGCTGGCCCCCGTGACCAAGCTCTTCAGCGCCATGACGGGCTGGCTGGTCCCCTCATCCAGGTCGGGACTGGGCGGCCTCCGGGCGCTCAATGAGGAAGAAGCCCGCATCGCTTTGCCTGCCGGGGCCCGGGGGCTGTCCTCGCTCCGGCGGCGCATCGTCTCCGGGGCCCTCGAGATCGGGTCGCGGCCGGTCCGGGCCATCATGGTCCCCCGTCCCGAGATCAAGGCCATCGAGATCGAGTCCCGGCCGGAGGACGTCCTGGCCGTGATCCGCACCGCCGGCTACTCCCGTTATCCCGTCTATCGGACCCGCCTCGACAGCGTGGAAGGCATCATCCATGCCAAGGACGTCATCGGCTTTCTTATTGATAAAAAAGAATTTGTCGTCAAGGACATCATGCGCAAGCCGATCTTCGTGCCCGAATCGGCCTCCCTCGAGAAGGTCCTCCGCCAGATGCAGGAAAAGGCCGTCCACATGGCGCTCGTCGTCGATGAGTACGGCAACGTCGACGGCCTGGTGACGCTCGAGGACATCATCGAGGAGATCGTCGGCGAGATCCAGGACGAGCACGATGACCAGGCCGGGTCCTGGTGCACGCCGCTCGAAGGCGGGCGTTACCGCGTCGCCGGCGAGGCGCCGGTCAAGGACGTCAACGCCCTTCTCGGCCTGGACATCCCGGAAAAGAAGCACTACACGACCCTGGCCGGGTTCTTTCTGTCCCAGTGCGGCCGTCTGCCGCACGAAAAGGACTCGATCGAGTTTGGCGGCCATCGCTTGACGGTCGAGCGGATGAACAAGCGACGCATCGCCCTGGTCGAGATCGCCCCGGCCCCGGCCGCGGAGAGGGACGCGTCATGAAGACGGTCGCCGTCAACAAGACCGTCACGCACGATTACATCATCCTGGAGACGTTCGAGGCGGGCCTGGCCCTGGTCGGCAGCGAGGTCAAGTCCGTGCGGGCCGGGCGGATCAGCCTCAAGGAGTGCTACGCCGAGGTCCGGGGCGGCGAGGTCTTCCTGGTCAAGTGCCACATCAGCCCCTATGAGCCGGCCAACATCTTCAACCACGATCCCCTGCGGGACCGCCGGCTCCTGCTCCACGGGCGCGAGATCAAGCGCCTGACGGGAAAGACCCAGGAGCGGGGGCTGACCGTCGTCCCGACACGCGTCTACGTCGGCGACAAGGGCAAGATCAAGATCGAGATCGCCCTGGCCCGGGGCAAGCGGGAACACGAGAAACGCGAGGCCATCAAGAAGCGGGACACGGACCGGGAGATCCGGGCCGCGCTCAAGAACCGGTCGCGCTGAAGGCCGCTGCCAGCCGGAGCGCCGCCTCCATGCTGCGAGGATCGGCCACACCCCTCCCGGCGATATCCAGGGCCGTGCCGTGGTCGGGCGAGGTCCGGACGAAGGGCAACCCCAGGGTCGCGTTGACGCCGGTGGTGAAGGCTGCCAGCTTGAAGGGGATAAGCCCCTGGTCGTGGTACAGGGCTACGACGATCTCGTCGGGTTTACCGAGGGCCTGGAGGAACAGGGTGTCGGGAGGGAAGGGGCCGGCGACGGGAAGTCCCTCGGCGGCGGCCCGGTCCAGGGCCGGGCGGATCTCGTCGACCTCCTCACGGCCCATTTGACCGTCCTCGCCGGCGTGAGGGTTCAGGCCGGCGACCAGCAGCCGGAAGGGGCCGCCCGGAACGCGGGCCAGGCCGCGGTGGAGGGAGCGAAGGAAATCCAGCAGAGCATCGCGCCGGACGACTTCGACGGCTTCGCGCAAGGAGACGTGATGGCTGAGGAGCGCGACTTTGAGCCGCTCGGACCAGAAGGTCATCACGGCCCCCGGATAGAGGCGGCTCAGGTATTCCGTGTGGCCGCGGAACGGGTGCCCGGCCAGGGCCCAGGCCGTTTTCGAAACGGGCGCCGTGACCAAAGCCGCCAGCCGGCCCGACCGGGCCTGCTCGACGGCCGCCTCGAAGGCCCGGAAGGACGCCTCGCCGTTCGCGGCCGTCACCTCTCCCAGGGCGGCCTGGGCCTCCGGCGCCGGGACGTCGGCCAGGAAGACGCCGGGCTCGGCGGGACCGTCCGCGGCCCAGGCCCTGGCCTGGATCCGGAGTCCCAGCCGCTTTTCCTCCGCCTCGAGGATCCGGCCGTCCGCGAAGATGACGTAGGTCGCTTGGGGAAGCCGGCCCGCGCGGGCCAGCGTCTTGACGACGACTTCGGGGCCGATGCCGCCCGGATCGCCGGAGGTCACCCCGATCGTGGGGACGGTCATTTCCGGCCCGGCGCGGATCCCTCGGGTTCCGAATTTTCGCCGACTTTATAGATGCAGCGGATGCTCGACTTGTAGATGAGCAGGTTCGGGGCGCCGTCGCGGTTGAGCTTGATGCAGTTGCGGTCGTACCACTCGACGTAGCCCTCGACGATCTGGCCGTCCGTATAGACGACGGCCATGGGCGTCTTCTTGTTCATCTGCTTGAGATAGTAATAGCTCTCGGCGAACGTGTCGGTCGGGGGATGCATGCGCTTGTGCGGGGCGTCCTTGCTTTCCCCGCGCTCCCGATCATGGTCCCGTTCCCGCTCCCGCTCTTTCTCCTGGCTCATGCGTTCCTTGATCTCGGTGAGGTTGGGGCGGATCAGTTTTCTGTTCATCGAGTATTCTCCAACAGCTGGGTTGGAATGGGGTCGATGACCCTTTGAACCGAGGATAGCACAGAGCCCGGCCGAATGCAAGTAACCTCTTTGGAGTCAATAGGAAAAAACAAAAAAACCCGCCCGGAAGCGCCCTTGGCGGGTGCCTCCGGACGGGGCGGTGAGGCGGGGGATGCGGTCCCTATTTCGAGCCGGAGACGTAGTCCGAGAGCTTGATGTTCATGGTCGACAGGTTCGTCCCCTGCGACCGCTCCAGGGCGGCGACGGAGACGTTGTAGGACACGATGGCGTTGAGCTCGGAGATCCGGGCCGTGGCCAGGTCCCGCTGATAGGACAGGACCAAGTAGTTCGTGCTCATGCCGACCCGGAGCTTCTCTTCCTCGGCGGCGAGCTTCTGCTCCGCCAGCTCCCGGGCCTTGGTGTAAGCGACGATCCGCTTGTAGTTCGATTCGACGGCCCGGACGTTGTTCTTGACCTCGACGTAGATCTGGTCTTTCTGGTTCTCGAGATCGAGCATGTCCTGGCGCAGGTTCAACTTGGCCTGGGCCAGGGAGGCTCGGGAAAAGACGTTGGCCAGAGGGAGGCTCAGCGTCAGCCCCAGGTTCCAGTTGGGATATTGGAACTTGGCCGTTTGCTTGAGGGCCCCGCCGATGCCGCCGGGGATGGTCCCGATGAGCGTACCGAAGATCGGGTCGTTGTCCGAGTAGATCAGCCGCGTCCCATCGATGCCCGGACTGGAGAAGGAGGCCGCGAGGTTGAGGTCCGGCAGGACCTGGTTCCTGGCATAGTTCAGGTTCAGATGGTCGGTGCTGAGCCCGAGCTGGGAGATCTTCAGCTCCGACCGGTTCTGGATGGCGGCGGCGACGGCTTCCTCCAGGTTGACCTCGCGCAGCGTGTAGCTCGGCTTGTCCTTGGGCACGAGCGCGGTGACCGTCTTGTCCTCCTCCCCGGTGATGTTAAGGAGGAGCTTGAGCTGATCCTCGTTGCTCTTGATCTGGGTCTCGGCCTGGATGAGATCGGCCTCGCGGGTGGCCACCTCGGCCTGGGCGCTGAGGATCTCTATCGGCGCGAGCGTCCCGATCTCGACCGAACGCTGGTTCTTCTCGAGCAGGTCCTGGGCCAGCTTGAGGGATTGCTTGCGGACATCCAGGTTGGCGATGCTGTAGACCAGGTTCCAGTATGCGCTCTCGACGTTATAGACGGTCGTCATCAGCGTGCTTTTGAGGGTCTCCTCGGATACGCCGAGGTTGTTCGAGGCCACCAGGATGTCGCGGCGGGTCGTCTTGACGCCGAAGTTCCGGAGCAGGGGCTGGGTCAGGCTGAACGACAGGGTCGTGCCGTAGCGGGGATTGATCGTCTGGCCGGTCCGGTTGGTCGTCGTCCGGTAGCCGGTGAAGCCGAGGTTCAGCGTGCCGCCGGTAGGCAGGCTTTGGCGAGCCGTCAGGAAGCTGTAATTCTGGGTCTTGTCGATGAGGCTCGTGGCCGCGTCGAGGTAGGAGTACGACGCGTTCTGGGAGCTGATGGTCGAGGCGCTCATGCTCAGGGTCGGGAAGAACTTCTCCTGGGCCTGGTTGAGGGCCTCGGCCGAGAGCTGGGGCCCGAGGACCTGGATGGCCACGCCAAGGTTGTCCTTGAGGGCCCGGATGACGCAGTCCTCGAGCGACAGCGTCAGAGCTCCGGGCGGGGCCTGCTCGGGCTGGGCCGGCGGCTGCTGCTGGGCGGATCCTGGCACGGTCAAGGCAAGGGCCAAGGCGGCCAGCGGGAGGATGGCTTTCAATCTCATCTGAATCTCCTTATGTCTGGCCGGCGGCCCCGGAGGCGGGCCGCCGGGGGATCATTCGTATCTCAGGGCCTCGATCGGGTCGAGCCGGGAGGCCTTCCGGGCCGGGTAGAAACCGAAGAAGATGCCGATGGCCGCGGCGAAGAAGAAGGCCAGCATGACCGAATCAGCGGACACCACCGTCGTGATGGACGAGAACATCTTGATGTTGTGAAGGAGCTTGGAGGCCCCGACGCCGAAAGCGATGCCGATGAGCCCGCCCAGCAGGCTCAAGACGACGGCCTCCGTCAGGAACTGGAGGAGGATGTCCTTCTCGCGGGCCCCGATGGCCATGCGCAGGCCGATCTCGCGGATGCGCTCGGTCACCGAGACGAGCATGATGTTCATGATGCCGATGCCGCCGACGAGCAGCGAGATGCCGGCGATGCTGCCGAGCAGGACGGTCATCATCTGGGTCGATTGGGCGGCCGACTCGGCGATCTCGGACATGTTGCCGACCTGAAAGTCGTCCTCGGCCCCGGGGGCGATGCGATGCCGGACCCGGAGGAGCTCCTCGATCTGGCTCTGGGCCTCGGCCATCTTGTCGGACGAGACGGCCCGGACGTCGGCGGACTGGATGTAGTCGATGCCCTGGAGCCGGCGCATGGCCGTCGTGTAGGGGATGCAGATCTGGTCGTCCCGGCTGCCGAAGCCGGCCGATTCGCCCCGTTTCTTCAGGACGCCCAAGACCTTGAACGGGATCTTCTTGATGCGGACGACCTTGCCGATGGGGTCTTCGTCTTCGAACAGGTTCGTCTTGACGTCGGCGCCGAGGACGCAGACCTTGGCCGCGGACTTGACCAAGGCGTCGTCGAAGTAGGCGCCCGTCTCGACATCCCAGTTGCGGACCTCGGGGTAGTGGGCCCCGGTGCCGGCGATGGAGGTGTTCCAGTTCTTGTTGCTGTAGACCGCCTGGGCCCGGGCGCTGACCGAGGGCGAGACGAACATCACCGCCGGGCACTGCTCCGCGATGGCCAGGGCGTCGCCTTCCTTGAGTGTGGTCCGGCTGCCCCAGCCGCTGTTAACGCCCTTCTGGTTCGCGCTGCCGGGCCGGACGAAGAGGAGGTCCGTGCCCATGGAGGCGAACCGGGCCTCGATGCCGCGCTTGGCGCCCTCGCCGATGCTGGTCATGGCGATCACGGCGCCGACGCCGATGATGATCCCCAGGCCGGTCAGGAAGGACCGCATCTTGTTGCGGCCCAGAGCGCGGAGGGCTATTCGCAACGTTCGTGTCGCGTGTCGGATCGTTCGTTTGATCATGATGAATGCTCCTTCGCGGATCGCCTTTCGATCAGGAGTGTTCCTCCCTGATGATGAGGCCGTCCTTGAGATAGATCCGCTTGCCGGCCCAGGCCGCGATGTCGGGCTCATGGGTGACCATGACCATGGTGATGCCCTTGTCCTCGTTCAGGGACTTGAAGATGTTCATGACTTCCGAGGACGTCTTGCTGTCCAAGTTGCCGGTCGGCTCGTCGGCCAGGATCAGGGTCGGGTTGTTGAGCAGGGCCCGGGCGATGGCCACCCGTTGCTGCTCGCCGCCCGACAGCTGGTTGGTCTTGTGGTGGGCCCGGTCGCTGAGACCGACGGCGGCCAGGGAGGCCATGGCCCGTTCGGTCGTATCCCGGCCGTTCGTGGGCGAGTAGAGGAGCGGCAGCTCGGTGTTCTCGAGCGCCGTCGTCCGGGGCAGGAGGTTGAAGCTCTGGAAGACAAACCCGATCTTCTGGTTCCGGATGCGGGCCAGCTTGTTCTTGTCGAACGTGGAAACCTCCTCGCCGTCCAGGATGTAATCGCCGGCCGTTGGCCGGTCGAGGCAGCCGAGGATGTTCATCAGGCTCGACTTGCCCGAGCCCGACGGCCCCATGATGGCCAGGAAGTCGCCTTGCTGAATCGTATAAGACACGCCGCGCAGGGCCCGGACCTCGGTCTCCCCGACGTGGTACGTTTTGACCAGATCTCGCAGCTCGATGATATTTCCGGGCATCTTATTTATCCTTGTGATCCTAATGGTCCGGCCGTCCCGGCTTAGCGCCGTCCCGCCGGAGCCGGCGGCGGGCCGCCCATGAACATCATGCCGCCCATGTTCTGGTTCCGGTTGGCGGCCTGCGCCGTCGAGGATTGGGTCCCGACGAGGATGGCGTCGCCTTCCTTGAGCTCGCTGCGGACGATCTCCGTGTACGACGTGTCCGAGACGCCAGTCCGGAGGAAGGTCATGTGCAGCTTGCCGTCCTTGTCCTGGTAGAACACCCGCGGGATCTGGCGGGTCTGGCCGCCCTGGCCGCCGCCCTGCCCGCCCTGGCGGTTGAATTGCCGCTGCCCGCCCTGGCCCTCGGGCCGGGGTCCGCCTGGCTGCGTTCCGCCGCCCTGACCGGGCTGCCCGCCCTGGGCCTGCCGCTGGGCCATCATCCGGTCCATCATCTCCTTCTGCATGGCCTGCAGCTGTTCGGCGCTCAGGTCGGGCGTGAAGCGCAGGGCCGCGTTGGAGACGCGCAGAACGTTCTTGGCTTCGCCCACGATCATGGACACGGTCGCCGTCATGCCGGGCAGGAGCTTTTTCTCGGGGTTCTCGACATTGACGATCGTCGTATAGGTGACGACGTTCTGGGTCGTGGTCGGCGAGACCCGGACCTGCTTGACGAAGCCGTTGAAGGCCTCGTTCGGGTAGGCCTCGACCGTGAAGCGGACCTTCTGGCCTTCCTTGACCTTGCCGATGTCGGATTCGTCGACGTCGCACTCGACCTGCATCTTGGTCAGGTCGGTGGCCACCTGGAACAGGACAGGCACGTTGAAGCCCGACTGGAGCGTCTGGCCCATGCTGACCTTGCGGGTGATGACGACGCCGTCGACAGGCGATCGGATGATCGCGTAGCTCAGGTCGACCTTGCTCTGATCGAGGGAGCTCTTGGCCTGGCTCAGGCCGGCCTGGGCCGATACGAGGGAGCTCTTGGCGTTGAGATAGTTGGCTTCGGCCTGGTCCATCTCCTCGGCCGAGAGGAGGTTCTTGGCGAACAGGGCCTTGGCCCGGTCATAGGCCTTCGAGGACGTCTGCAGGGTGACCTTGGCCTGCTCGAGCGAGGCGGCGCGGGTTTGGTAGCTGGCCTCGTTCTGCTGGATCTTCATCTGCAGCTGCTCTTGGTCGAGCTCGGCCACGACGTCGCCCGCCTTGACCGGCGAGTTGTAGTCGGCGTTGAGCTTAGTGATCTTGCCCGACACCTGCGCGCCGATGTCGATCGTCTCGATCGGGTTCAGGGTCCCCGAGGTCACGACCAGGGCTTCGATGTCGCCGCGGCCGAGCGTCTCGGTCCTGTACTTGGGGTCGTTGCTCTTCCCGGTCTTGAGAACGGTCAGTCCCAGGATCGCCCCGGTCACCACGACCAAGGCTGCGATGATCCAAATGACTTTCTTCTTCATCTCGATTCTCCTTTATCGTTGACGGTCGGGGGAGGGCTGGGGAGCATCATCCCGCCGGCCGCGCGAGGGATTTCGGTCGGATTCTTTCTTCCGCCACTCTTCGAAGCGGCGGATCATCTCGTCGTTCTTCTGCCGCTGTTCGGGCGTCAGGACCGCGTCGATCTCGGCCTTGAGCTGTTTGCGGAGATCGCCCAGCTTGGTGTGGCTGTCGGCCCGAAAGGCCTTCATCCGCTCGTCGTTCTGCTTGAAGATCTCGTGGATCTTGTCCTGCTGCTCCTGGGTCAGGCCGAGCATCTTGGCCCAGTCCTCGGGGGACGGCATGGGCGACCGCGAAGCCGCGGCCCGCCGGTCGGCCCGGTGCACGATGTACCGCTCTCCGAGGACGCCGCCGGCGACGCCCAGCCCGAATACGACGAGGAGCGTCAGGGCGATCAGGATCTTGTATTTCGTCTTCATGGCGTCGGTCTCCTCAGGGGCGTCTTGTCGTCCAGGGACGCGAACATGAGCATCATGGTCCGCGTCTCCGGCTTGTCGGCCTGGAACAGGGCCGCGGTCTCTGAATTCGGATCCCGGTTCTCGAGGAGCAGGGCCTCCGATTGGCTCATCTCCCGGCTCTGCGGGGTGAACAGGAGGAAGCCGCCCAGGAGGGCGACCAGGGCCACGAACACGGGCACAGCCCGCAGGTTCCAGCGCTCCCAGAAGACCAGGGGCACCAGGGCCGTTTCGTCGCTGAGCCGGGGCTCGAGGCGCTCCCAGAACCGCGGCAGAGGCGCCGCCTCGGGAACGTCCTTGAGCAGGCCGAACATGGCCCGGTACTCCCGCTCGGCCTTCCGGCAGGCCGGGCAGCCCTCGAGATGCTTGGCCAGGAGGCTTCGGGCCCCCTCGTCGAGGCGCCCGTCGAAGGATCTCTGGAGCAATGTCTCAGCCTTACGACAGTTCATTGACCCCTCCTTGTCCCTCGAAACAGGGAGCCAGTTTCAGCCGAAGCATCCGCCGCGCCCGGTGAAGGCGGGAGTCGACGGTGCCCGGCGAGAGCTTCAGGATCCGGGAGATCTCCTCGTAGGCCAGACCCTGGATGTCCCGGAGCGTCAGGATGACCCGGTACTTCTCGGGCAGGCTCTCGACGAACCTCTGGACCAGGGCCCGCCGGGCTTCGGTTTCCCGCTCCTGCTCGGCCTTCTCCGTCTGTTCTCTGTCCGAAAAAGCCAGCTCGCAAACGTCATCCAGGGGGACTTCCTTGGCCCGGCCCTTCTTGCGGAGAAAGTCCTTGATATGGTTCATGGAGATCCGGTACAGCCAGGTCCCGAACTCCGACTTCCCGTGGAACCGGGGCAGGGCCAGATAGGCCTTCAGGAAGATCTCCTGGGCCAGATCGTCGGCCGCTTCCCGGTTACGGGTAAAACTCAAAGCCATGCTGAACACCTTTGGCTGGTATTTCGTGACCAGCTCTTCGAAAGCCTGGGGGCTTCCTTCTTGAGCCAGCCGAACCAGCTGTTTCTCTTCCATGCGGAACTGCTCACTCGTCCTCCGCACCCTGTTAGACGGGGGGAGGGGGGTTTTCTTCCCGGCCAGAGGGCCTAATCTGCTAACGCCGGGCTCACATAACCGGTTTCAGGCCCGGCCGACAACCCGTCATTATACAGGATTCTGCCGGGATCCGGAAGGGCCGGGCCCTGGGGGGCGGAAGGGGTCCCGGGACGGCCCCCGGGCCCGAAAACCTATGTTTCTAGCCGATCTTGAGCGTGGCCCGGGCTACGCCGCCGCGCGTCGACAGGATGGAGACCTCGGCCTCGCCCGAGGCCCCGGGCTTGACCTTGACCTTCCAGCGGACCTCTTTCTTCTCGTTTTGCCGGATGTGCCCGATCTCCTGTCGGGACGGGGTCCCCGCGAGCTCGATCCCGGGCGGCAGCTTGATCGAGACGGCGTCGGGCCGGACGATCTTGACCCGGTCGGCCATCTCCAGGGCCGTCGGCAGGAAGCCCTCGTTGGTGAAGACCGCGACGACCTCGTAGGTATCGGCCTCCTTCTTGACCGGCTTCAGGCTGGCCGAAACGACCTTGACCTGGGGCAGGGACTGGGCCAGGAAGAGGTTGAAGAGGGCTTCCTTCTTGGCCCATTCCTCGAGGATCTCGACGGGCGGGTTCTGGCGCCAGAACTTGGGGTTGAAGCCGCCCATCTCGACCTCGCCGAGGGTCGGGTGATTGAACTTGGTCCAGGGTTTGAAATAGCGGCCATGCAGCTCCTCGTCGATATAGCGCAGGGCCTCGAGGTCGGTCACCTGGCCGTCGCCGTCATAGTCCTTGAGCCGGCCGCCGTTCCAGAGCTCGTCGCCGTACCAGACCGCGCCATAGTAGAGATAGCCGAAATCGGGGGAGTGGCCGAAGAGCGGCTCGCCGCGGGGCTCGCGCGGGATCTCGAAGCCGTACTCGGCGGCCATGGTCCGCATGGCCCGGTCGCCGCGGCCGATGTTGGCGTAATCCCAGTAGGTGTCCCCGGCGTTGGGGTAGCCGGTGATCTTCTTGCCCTCGGTGTCGAAGTACTGATAGATCTTCATGTCGTCGGGGAACATCGACTCGCTCATGCGGCTGGTCGACGGGCCATGGAGCAGCATGGGCACGCTCGTGTCCATGGTCTGCCCGATGCTGACGTTCGGGTGTTCGAGGAGGAAGAGAAAGACGGCCCGCGTCTCCGTCTCCGACAGCGGATACTCGCCCGCCCCGCCCTGGGTGTAGCCGCGGCCGGTCAGATCGAGGCCGGGCATGGGCCGCCAGTTCTCGGGGTAGTTGCGATGGAGATCGAGGCCGCCGATGCCGTCCTCATTGACGCGGCCGTCGCCGTCGTTGTCGATCCCCTCCGGATAGATCTGATAATCGCCTTTTCCAGCCGGGGCCCGGACCATGAGCCGGCCCGAAGGGTCCTTGGGATCGATCATCATCGTGCCCTTGCCGGGCTCGACCTTCTTGCGCATGTTGAGGATGAAGCCGTCGCCGTCGAGATCCTCGGCCGGGTCCTCGTCGAGGAGCCCGTCGTGGTCGTCGTCATACGGCCGGACCGTGCTCCGGTTCGACTGCGCGGTGTTCAGATAGAGGTCCGATCCGTCCGGGTTGTTCTTGGGCTTGACGTAGAGGGCCTTGGTATCGACGAGCTTGGTCATCGCCGGGTCGGTCCCGTAGCCGCTGAGGACGTGCCAGGCGAACCAGAGCGCCGACTCGGCCGCCGTGACCTCGCCCGAGTGCCGGTTGCCCTCGATGAACATGGCCGGCTTGTCGGTGTCCTTGCCGGTCGCCTTGTTCGTGATCGTGATCTGCCAGATCTCGCGCCCCTCGAACGACTGGCCGACGGAATAGAGATCGACGAGGTTCGGGTAGTCGGCCGCCCACTTCCGCAGGATGGCCGTGACCTCGTCGTAGGTGTGGTAGTGGGCGAAGTCGATCTCGCCCGCCTTTATCGGCTTGATGAAGTCGTAGCCGGCCTTCGGGAAGTAGCTGATCCCGTGCCGGATACCGCCTACGGTGTATGTCGGCGGCAGCTTCGATTCCTGCCTCCGTCCGGGCGGCCCCGGCTCCTGGGCCGTAAGACCGATGATCAGGGCGGCCGCGAACGCGACCGCCGCGACGAGCTTCTTGGCGTGTTTGTCCATGTGTCCTCCTCGGATCGGGGCGTAGGACCGGAGAATATGCGCAACGTCCGATCAAGTCAATCGGGCTTTGCCCCATCGGTTGTGGCCGGCCTGAACGAAATATGCTCGCTCGAGACTGATCATTTTCTTGTGAAGCGACCCTGGGCGGGTGGCTGGCCTGCGTAACCCTGAGTCCATTGCGGGTCTCGATAGACGCGACGAGGAGGACAGCTGAGCCCGATTTGGAAAAGTTTAGCCGGGCCGCGTGGCGGTCGAGGGGAGTTTCAGGGGAAACCGGCAAAACGTGTTTGAGCGAGGCGTAGCGCACGCCGAGCGAGTTGTTTTGACGCCGAGACCGGCGCACGGCCCGGCGTCTCTAAACTTTTCCCATGAGGGCGAAGCTGTCTTCCGAGGCGCGCAGAGACCCGGGGTGGAGAAATATCTTATTCTGGCATCGAAATGAGAGCGATCGCGTAGCAGGCGATGGCACGTTTCTCGCCGACCGGGCCGAGCCCTTCGTTGGTCTTGGCCTTGATGCCGATG
>Ga0326726_10000983_pt1 | contig 26462 bp, 23 predicted proteins | sample MHFenrmetagenome_2_FD_207603 | JGI IMG/M metagenome (GOLD analysis project Ga0326726, IMG submission 207603) | Lab enriched peat soil microbial communities from Michigan Hollow, Ithaca, NY, United States - MHF15MN | ecosystem: Environmental > Terrestrial > Soil > Wetlands > Peat | place: USA... | reverse complement strand
TCGTGCGCCGCGGTGGGCTGCGGCGGCGCTGGTGTGGGTGGTGGTGCAGGGGCTGTTCGGCAAGTACACCGTCACGCTGAGGCTGTACCCCGCCGTGGTGACGGCGCATTTGCTCGGTGGCATGGTGCTGCTGGCGCTGCTGGTGGCCCAGTTGCAGTCGTTGCGGCGATCAGCCGCGGTGGCCGCTGCGCGGGGCGCTGCGGTGGTGCTGGTGCTGGTCGTGCTGCAGATTGCGCTCGGTGGTTGGGTCAGCAGCAACTACGCGGTGCTCGCCTGCCGTGGCTTCCCACAGTGCAACGGCCAATGGTGGCCCGCAGCCGACTATGCACAAGGCTTCACGCTGCTGCGCGAACTGGGGCGCGCGGGTCCGCAGGGCTACGTGGCATTCAAGGCCTTGGTGGCGATTCAGATGGTGCATCGATTGTTCGCGTTGCTCGTCACCGCAGCCGTGATCGCGCTGACCGTGCGCTTGTGGCGAGGCCGTCAGGGCGAGGACTGCCGCGCGGCTGTCTGGCTGCTGGTGCTGCTGGCCGTGCAGGTGATCAGCGGCCTGAGCAATGTGCTGCTCGATTGGCCATTGCTGGTGGCCTTGCTGCACACTGCGGGCGCCGCCGCGCTGGTGGCCATGCTGGCCTCGTTGGCCAGCCGCAGGCGCGCGCGAGTTTCGGCGCTCGAGCCCGCGGCTGCGTCTGGTTTGCAGCACCATCGCGCCTGAGCCACACCATGTCCACCACCACGCCGGTCACCACAGTGCCGCCGCGCCGCGTGTCGCGGCTGTCGCAGTACATGGTGCTGACCAAGCCCCGCGTGGTGCAGCTGATCGTGTTCTGTGCGGTGATCGGCATGCTGCTGGCCGTGCCCGGCGCGCCAGATTGGCGGTTGGCGGTGCCGGCGACGATCGGCATCTGGCTGGTGGCCAGCGCGGCGGCGGCGTTCAATTGCCTGGTCGAGCGCCAGGTCGACCGCAAGATGGCACGCACCGCATGGCGGCCGACCGCGCGTGGCGAGCTCAGCGATGTCCAGGCGCTGACGTTTTCGATGCTGCTGGGTGCCGCGGGTTCGCTGCTGCTGTACATCGCCGTCAACCCGCTGACCCTGTGGCTGACGCTCGCCACCTTCGTCGGCTACGCGATCGTCTACACCGTGATCCTCAAGCCTCTGACGCCGCAGAACATCGTGATCGGTGGCGCTTCGGGCGCGATGCCGCCGGTGCTCGGCTGGGCGGCGATGCGCAACGACATCGGGCCCGAGGCGATGCTGTTGTGCCTGATCATCTTCCTGTGGACGCCGCCGCATTTCTGGGCGCTGGCCTTGTACCGCACCGAGGACTATCGGCGCGCCGGCCTGCCGATGCTGCCGGTCACCCATGGGTCGCAGTTCACGCGCCTGCACGTGCTGCTGTACACGTTGGTGCTCTTCGCGGCGACCTTGCTGCCGTTCGTGCATGGCATGAGCGGATGGCTCTATCTGCTGGCTGCGGCGCTGCTCGGGTTCGGCTTCATCGTTCATGCTTGGCGCTTGTGGCGCCACTACAGCGATGGCCTGGCCCGCAAGACGTTCCGCTATTCCATCTGGCACCTGTCGCTGCTGTTCGCTGCGCTGCTGGTGGATCATTACCTGCAACCTTGGATCGGGTGAAGACGATGCGAATGCAATGGCGTGTCTGGGGTGCCGTGGCGCTGCTGTGTGCCGTTGTGGGGTGCGGCGACAAGCCGGCCGGGTCGACCGCTTCGAAAGCCTCGTTCCGCTCGATCGACATCACCGGTGCCGAGTACGCACGCAAGCTCGAGCTGCCCGACGCCGACGGCAGACTGCGTAGCCTCGGCGAGTTCAAGGGCAAGGTGGTGGTGGTGTTCTTCGGCTACACGCAGTGCCCCGACGTGTGCCCCACCACGATGGCCGAGCTGTCGCAGGTCAGGCGTTCACTGGGCGACGACGGCGCGCGCCTGCAGGGCATCTTCGTCACCGTGGATCCCGAGCGCGACACGGGCGCGGTGCTCAAGGCCTATGCCGACAATTTCAACGCAGGCTTCATCGGCCTGCGCGGCAATGCCGAGCAGACGAAGGAGGCGGCGCGCGAGTTCAAGGTCTTCTACGCCAAGGTGCCCGGCAAGACCGAGTCGAGCTACACGATCGACCATACTGCGGGCGCCTACATCTTCGATCCGCAAGGGCGCATCCGCCTGTTCAGCCGCAACGGTGCCGGGCCCAAGGCCCTCGAGGAAGACATCCGCGCCCTGTTGCGCGAGAGCGCGTGATCCGGCCCGGTCGGGCCGGTCAGGCCATCGACTCCAGGGTCTTGCGCATCTTCTTCAGTGCGGCCACTTCGATCTGACGCACACGCTCGGCGCTGACGCCATATTCAGCAGCCAGTTCGTGCAATGTCATGCCACCGGAGGCATCGTCGTTCACGGCCAACCAGCGCTGTTCGACGATGCGCCGGCTGCGCGCATCCAGCGTGTCGAGCGCGCTGCCGATGCCTTGTGCCACCAAGCGGTCGCGGCGGCGCGCATCGAGCACCTGCGTCGGCTCGCCACTGTCGTCAGCCAGGTAGGCGATCGGCGCAAATGTGTCTTCGCCATCGTCGTTTTGAGGCTCGAGCGCCAGCTCACCACCGGACAGACGGGTCTCCATCTCGACCACTTCTTCCGGCTTGACGTTGAGCTGCTTGGCGACGCGGTCGACCTCGATCGGGGTCAGCGTGTTGCGGTGCGTGTCACCTTCGGCAGCGTCGCTCTTCAGACTCTGCTTCATCGAGCGCAGGTTGAAGAACAGCTTGCGTTGCGCTTTGGTGGTGGCCACCTTGACGAGACGCCAGTTGCGCAGGATGTACTCGTGGATCTCGGCCTTGATCCAGTGCAGCGCGTAGCTGACCAGACGCACGCCCTGCTCGGGGTCGAAGCGCTTCACGGCCTTCATCAGGCCCACATTGCCCTCTTGGATGAGGTCGCCTTGCGGCAGGCCATAGCCCAGGTATTGACGCGACACCGACACCACCAATCGCAGGTGCGACAGCACCAGGCGACCGGCCGCCTGGACGTCACCGTGGTCACGCCACTGACGGGCCAACGACGATTCGTCTTCGGCCGTCAGCATCGGCAGCCGGTTGACCGCCGAGATGTAGGCGTCGAGGTTGCCGAGCGACGGCACCATCGCCCACGGGTCGCGCAGAGCAAGGGCGGAGGAGGCTTGTGCGTTCATTGGGAGATCAGACCGCTTGCAGCAAAGTTTGGTTCCGCAAATATTAGCACTCCATGTACAAGAGTGCTAATCGAAGAACAGCTTTATTTCAACGAGATTTTTAGGATAGTGAATATTCGCTCACATCAAAAAGTGGCTCAGACATTGAACAGGAAGTTCATCACGTCGCCGTCGCGCACCACGTACTCCTTCCCTTCGGCCCGCATCTTGCCGGCCTCCTTGGCGCCTTGTTCGCCGCCCTGGGCGATGTAGTCGTCGTAGGCAATGGTCTGGGCACGGATGAAGCCACGCTCGAAGTCGGTATGGATCACGCCAGCAGCCTGCGGCGCCGTGTCGCCGATGTGGATGGTCCAGGCCCGCACTTCCTTTTCGCCTGCCGTGAAGTAGGTGTGCAACCCCAACAACTTGAAGGCCGCGCGGATCAGCCGGTTCAAGCCCGGCTCGCTCTGGCCCATCTCGGCCAAAAAGAGCTTGCGGTCCAGGTCGTCCATTTCGGCCAGTTCGGCCTCGGTCTTGGCGCAAATCGCCACCACCGGCGCACCCTCGCGCGCCGCGAACTGCTCGAGCCTTTGCAGCAGCGGGTTGCCGGTGAAGCCGTTCTCGGCCACGTTGGCCACGTACATCGCGGGCTTGGCGGTGATCAGGCACAGCGGTTTCAGCACGACACGTTCTTCCTTGCTGAAGTCGAGCGATCGCACCGGCCGCCCCTGGTTCAGCGCCGCCTGGCAGCGGTTGAGAACGTCGACCAGCCGTTGGGCCTCTTTGTCGCCACCTGCCTTGGCGAGCTTGGTCTGGCGCTGCAGGCCCTTGTCGACGGTGGCCAAGTCGGCCAGGCACAACTCGGTCAGGATGACTTCGATGTCGGCGATCGGATCGACTTTGCCTGCCACGTGGATCACGTTGCTGTCTTCGAAGCAGCGCACCACGTTGATGACGGCGTCGGTCTCGCGGATGTGCGAGAGGAACTGGTTGCCCAGGCCCTCGCCCTTGCTGGCACCGGCCACCAAGCCGGCGATGTCGACGAACTCGACGATGGCCGGCACCACGCGCTCGGGCTTCACGATCGCCGCCAGCGCGGCGAGCCGCGCATCGGGCAGCTCGACGATGCCGACGTTGGGTTCGATGGTGCAAAACGGGTAGTTCTCGGCCGCGATGCCGGCCTTGGTGAGGGCATTGAACAGCGTGGACTTGCCCACGTTGGGCAGGCCCACGATGCCGCACTTCAGACTCATGGCGGACTTTCGACAGCGGGGGAAGGTGAAGAAGCGAGCGAACGCGCGGGCGTTCAGCTCAGGCGGGCCGCCATTTTACGGTGGGCTCGCCGGTGCCTGGAGGTGCTGCGAGGACTTGGCGCTCAGTCGAAGCGAACCGTCGCGCGGCCGCTTGCTCCGGTGTGCAACCAGCATTCGTCACCCTGCTCGACGATGGCGTTCATGCCGAAGGTGACCTGCCCGTTCACGCGCGGATCGGCCCGATAGGCGGCCAGTTCCGCACTCACGGCATGGTCGAGCTGTCCACGCTCGGGGTCGACATCGGGAATCGAGCAGCGCGAACACGGCTTGACCAAGCGCAGCACGACCGCGCCATCGGGTGTCTCGAACTCGATGCGATGGATCCAGTCCTCCTCATGAGTGCCGAGACCGTCGAGGACCAGGTTGGGCCTGAAGCGGTCGCTGCCGACCGGCGCCGCGCCGCGCAGACCCAGTCGCCGGTTCAGCTCGGTCAACGACGCCGTCGACACGACCAGCAGCGCGAACGCGTCCGCAAACGCGGTCAAGGCGCGCGCACCGCCGGTCCACTGGGAATCGGACAGCCGCTGCACTTCGGGGTCGAAGCGGGCCAGGCGCACCGGCCGCCCCAAGAAATCGCTGAACCACTGCGCCGCCAGGTCGCCCATGTCGCCGGCGCGCACGGTGTCGTTCCAGACCCGCACGGTGGCATCGCCTTCGACCGCGTCGAGCGCCAGGTGCAGCGCCAGCATGCCGGGCGCGCGCAGCACCAGATCGCTGGCCCGCAGAGTGGGCCGCACCAGCGCGAGCCGGGGCTCCTCGCGCTGCGAAACGAACTCGCCGCCGTCGTCGAACACCATCCACTGACGATCCCATTCCAGGCCGGTTTCGGTGACCCGCGCGCGCTGCAGCGCGATGCGGGCGCACGACTTCACCGGGTGCACGTACAGGCCGCCGATCGAGACCGTTTGCTCACTCATGGCGGCGGCGATTGTGCCTTGCTCACGGTGGCCGGGGAGCGCTCCGTACAATGGCGGATGCACGTGGTGGATGTCAACATTCGCGGTCGCGGCGCCGTGGCGATGGGTCTGGCGTTGGCGTTGAGCCAGCAAGGGCTGCGCGTGGCTCTCAGTGCGGCTGCCGAACCCGACGCGTTGCGCGAGGACGTGCGAGCCTATGCGCTCAATGCCGCGTCGCGGCGCTTGCTGCAACGGCTCAAGGTCTGGGATGCGCTGCCTGCCGACGCCGTGACGCCGGTGTACGACATGCAGGTGCGCGGCGACGCAACCCGCGGACGGCTCGGCTTTTCGTCGTGGACGCAATGCGTCGACGCTTTGGCATGGATCGTCGACGCCAGAGAAATCGACCACGCGTTGAGCGCGGCGCTTCGATTCGCGGCGCGTGTGCAGCGCACCGACGACGAGCCCGACGCTGCGTTGACCGTCCACGCCGAAGGCAAGGACTCCGCCTCGCGCGCGGCGCTGGGCGTGCGGTTCGAGCGCCACGCCTACGACCAGGTCGCGATCGCGGCGCGCGTGTCGTCAGCCGACTCTCACCAGGGCATTGCGCACCAGTGGTTTCGCTCACCCGACGTGCTGGCTTTGTTGCCGTTCGACCGGCCGCTGGCCGGGCGTTCGTTCGCCCTGGTGTGGTCGCTGCCGCGAGAGCGCGCCGACACGCTGATGCGGCTGGATGCAACGGCCTTCGAGGCCGAGCTGCGCGGGGCCTGTGTCGATGGACCTGCGGGGCTGCAACTCGCCAGCGAGCGGGCCGCCTGGCCGCTGGCCATCGCGGCGGCCGATCCGGTGTGTGGCCCGGGCTGGGTGCTGGTGGGCGATGCGGCCCATCTGGTGCATCCGCTGGCCGGGCAAGGCCTCAACCTCGGATTCGCCGACGTCCAGTCCTTGGCCGACACGCTGGCTGCGCGTGAACCCTGGCGCCCCCTGGGCGACGAGCGACTGCTGCGCCGCCATGCGCGCGCTCGGGCATGGCCGGTCTGGTCGATGTCGCGGCTCACCGATGCATTGGTGCACGGATTTGCGTCACAGCACGCGGCAGTGCGGGAACTTCGCAACCGTGGCATGGGTCTCGTCAACAAGGCGGCACCGGCCAAACGCTGGCTGGCGGCGCAGGCGCTCGACGGTTGAACGAAGTGAGGGGTTGCAGCATGTTGTTTGCTCGAAGTCTGTGGGTCGCCTGCATGCTCATGGCGGCCGCCGGGGCATTTGCCGACGAAGCCACGATCCGCAAGAACCTGGGAGAGCGCCTGCCCAACTTTCCGCAGATCGACGAAATCAGCAAGACGCCGATTCCCGGCATCTACGAGCTGCGGGTCGGCAACGAGGTGCTCTACACCGACGAGCAAGGCCAGTATGTGATCGAGGGCAACGTCATCGACACCAAGACGCGCGTCAATCTGACCGAGGCGCGCATCGCCAAGCTGACACAGATCGATTTCTCCAGCTTGCCATTGAAGGATGCGATCCTCATCAAGCAGGGCACTGGCGCGCGCAAGCTGGTGGTGTTTGGCGATCCCAACTGCGGTTATTGCAAGAAACTCGAGCGCGACCTGGTGGCGCTGAAGGATGTATCGATCTATACCTTCCTCTATCCGATCCTCGGCCCCGACTCCAGCGTCAAGGCGCGCGACATCTGGTGCGCCCGCGAACCGGGCAAGGTGTGGCGCAGCTGGATGGTCGACGGCGCCACACCGCCCAAGGCGATGGGCAGCTGCAACACCGCGGCACTGGAGCGCAATCTGGCGTTGGGTGATCGGCATCGCGTGCGCGGCACACCGGCCGTGGTGTTCGAAGACGGCAGCCGCGCCCCCGGTGCCATCCCGGCCGACCAGCTCGAGAACCGGCTCGTGGCTGCGGCCAAACGCCCCTGAGCGGCGACTGAGCGGCGGGCTGCCCCTGGGCAGCCCCCTCGCGGCATGGCCTCGGTGCCGCGCGACAATGCCTGCTCATGCCGCACTACCGCATCGAGGCCGCTGACCGCCACAGCCATCACTTTCGCGTCACGCTGACCCTGCCGCACCCGGCGGCTGATCAGGGCTTGAGCCTGCCGGTGTGGATACCGGGCAGCTACCTGGTGCGCGAGTTCGCCCGCCACTTGTCGCAGCTGCACGCACGCCAGGGTGCGCGCGAGGTGGCCCTGGAACAGACCGACAAGGCGCGCTGGGTCGCACGCTGCAAGGGCCATGCGGCGCTGAAGGTGAGTTATTCGGTCTACGCGTTCGACACCTCGGTGCGCGCAGCCTTCCTCGATGCGAACCGAGGTTTCTTCAACGGCACCGGGTTGTGCCTGCGCGCCGAAGGCCGCGAGTCCGAGGCGCATCGCGTCGAGATCGCTTCATTGCCGCGTGGCTGGCAGATCGCTACCGCGATGAAGCCGGTGCGCGGTGCCCGGCAGACGTTCGAGTCTGCCGACTATGACGAGCTGGTCGACCATCCGTTCGAGCTCGGCGCCTTCTGGCGCGGGCGCTTCGAGGCGGGCGGTGTCTCGCATGAGTTCGTGGTGGCCGGTGCCTACCCGGGCTTCGACGGCGAGCGGCTGCTGGCCGACGCGCGGCGCATCTGCGAGACGCAGATCATGTTCTGGCACGGGCGTGGCAAGAGTGTCAGGCCGCCGTTTGCCAACTACCTGTTCGCGCTGAACACCGTGGAAGATGGCCGCGGCGGGCTCGAGCACCGCGCCAGCACCGCGTTGCTCGCGCCCAGGCGCAGCCTGCCGCGGCCCGACATGGGTGCGCCCAACGAGGCCTATCTGGACCTGCTGGGGCTGATCAGCCACGAGTACTTCCACGCCTGGAACGTCAAGCGCATGCGGCCGGCCGATTTCGCGCGGCTGGACTACACGCGCGAGAACTACACGCGGCTGCTGTGGTTCTTCGAGGGCTTCACCTCGTACTACGACGACCTGCTGGTGCTTCGTGCAGGGCTGGCCGACCCCGCTGTTTATCTCGCAGCGCTGGCCAAGACGATCAACAACGTGCAGGGGATGCCCGGCCGGCACGTGCAAAGCGTGGCCGACGCCAGCTTCGACGCCTGGACCAAGTTCTACCGGCCCGACGAGAACACCCCCAACATCACGGTGAGCTACTACGCCAAAGGTTCCCTGGTGGCGTTGGCGCTCGACTTGAGCCTGCGCCAGGCGGGCAGCACGCTCGACGCGGTGATGCGCGACCTCTGGCGCGCCGGCTGCGGCGGGCCGATCAGTGAGCAGCACATCGTGCACGCCGTCGAGGCGGCTGCCGGCGCTGCGCTGGCGCGCGAACTGCAGCAATGGGTGCATGGCACGCAGGAATTGCCGTTGCAGCGCCTGCTGCCCACCGCCGCGGTGTCGATGCGCAGCGAGGCCGCGCCCTTTGCGGCGGGGTTCGGGCTGCGCCTGAGCGAAGGCCCGGTCAGCGGCGTGCAGGTCAAGTCGGTGGCCACCGGCAGTGCCGCTGCGCGCGCCGGTATCAGCGTGGGTGACGAGTTGCTCGCGGTCAACGGCTGGCGAATCCGCCGCCTCGACGAAGCGCTGCAGTGGACCGTGCGCGACCAGGCGCTCGAGCTGCTGCTGTCGCGCGAGCGGCGCCTGCACACCCTCAGTCTCGAGCCCGATGCGCGTTCGCCGCTGCGGCAGCAATGCAAGCTGGCGCTGAACGACGGCGCGCCGCGCGCAGCGCTGGCAAGGCGGCGTGCGTGGCTGGGGCGCTGAGATCCGCGTCGCCGCTGAAGCGGCCGCTCGGCGTGGCGTTGCTCGTCGTGGTGACGTTGGCCCACCTGTGGCTGAGCAACGACTTGATGGAGGACCGCCTGGGCTTCGGCGCCACGCCGTCGATGCGGCACATCGAGGTGTCGTACGTGCGCGAACTGGCGGTGGCACCTCCGGCCCCCGTCGAAGCGCCGCGGCCGCGCGCGCCGGTGCGGCCGCGGCGTGTGGCGGCCGCCAAGGCGCCACCGGCGTCGGCACCCGCCAGCGCACCATTGGCGGCCGACACCATCGTCGTCAAGGTCGAGCCGCTGCCTGCGCTGCCGACCCCGCCGCCGATGCTCGAGCTGCCGGTGCTGCCGTCGCCCGCGTCCTCCGTGCCGCCAGCGGCGTTGCCCGCGCCGAGTGCGCCAACTGCTGCCGCCAGCGCGGTGGCCGCAGCGGCACCCGCATCGGCGGCCAGTGCGGCGACCTTCGACTGGCCACCGTCGACCCGATTGAGCTATGGGATGACGGGCAACTACCGCGGCGAGGTGCAGGGCTCGGCCACCGTGGAGTGGATCCGCGTGGGCCTGCGCTACCAGGTGCACATGGAGGCGATCGTCGGTGCCAGCTTCGCGCCGCTGCTGGTGCGCCGCGCCAGCAGCGAAGGCGAGTTGGGCGACAACGGCCTGATGCCCCACCGATTTGAAGGCGAGCAGCGCGTGGCCTTTCGCAGCCGCCGCTGGGCGATGACCTTCGAACCCGAGCGGGTGCTGCTGCCCGAAGGCCGCGAGGCGCCGTCGATGCCAGGGGTGCAGGACGAAGCGAGCCTGTTCGTGCAGCTGACCTGGCTGTTCACCACCCAGCCGCAGACGCTGCAGGCCGGCCGCAGCATCGACGTGCCGCTCGCGGTGTCGCGCCGCGTCGAGGTCTGGAAGTACGACGTCATCGGGCAGGAAACGCTGCAGCTGCCGTTCGGCGAAGTGAGCACGATGCATGTCAAGCCACGCCGGCTGGTCAAGTCGAGCAGCGAGCTCACGGCCGAGATGTGGTTCGCACCGGGGCTGCAATACCTGCCGGTGCGCATCCTGATCCAGCAGGACGCCGACACGTTCATCGACCTCACGTTGCAGCGCGCGCCGCAGCAGGCCGCCGCGCGTTGAGCCCGGTGCGCTGCGTGTGTTGCAATCCGGGATCGAGTCTGTCGGAGCAGGAGTCCCCATGAGCGAGCCGTTGATCCTGACGTCCACCCACGGCGAGGGCGCGCGCCGCATCGGCCTGGCCAAGCTGAACCGGCCCAAGCAGCTCAACGCGCTGAGCGACGCGCTGATGGACGAACTCGGCGCCGCGCTGCTGGCGTTCGATGCCGACGACGGCATCGGCTGCATCGTGATCACCGGCAGCGAGAAGGCCTTCGCCGCCGGCGCCGACATCGCCGCGATGGCCAAGTACAGCTACATGGACGTGCACCGCAACGAGTACATCACCCGCAACTGGGAGACCGTGCGGCGTGTGCGCAAGCCGGTGATCGCCGCGGTGGCCGGCTTTGCGCTCGGCGGCGGCTGCGAGCTGGCGATGATGTGCGACTTCATCATCGCGGCCGATACGGCTCGGTTCGGCCAGCCGGAGATCAAGATCGGCATCATCCCCGGCGCCGGTGGCACGCAACGCCTGCCGCGTGCGGTGGGCAAGAGCAAGGCGATGGACATGATCCTCACCGCCCGCATGATGGACGCCGCCGAAGCCGAGCGTGTCGGCTTGGTGTCGCGCGTGGTCGCCGCCGACAAGCTGCTCGACGAGGCGTTCAGCGCTGCGGCCACCATCTGCGCGATGAGCGCGCCGAGCGTGGCGATGGCCAAGGAATGCGTCAATCGCGCGTTCGAAGTGCCGCTGTCCGATGGCGTGATGTTCGAGCGGCGCCTGTTCCACTCGCTGTTCGCCACCGAGGATCAGAAGGAGGGCATGGACGCTTTTCTCAACAAGCGCGGCCCGAACTTCCGCCACGCGTGAGCAAACCACCCCCGAAGCGGCCTGGCCGCCACCAGTCCCACTGGGAGGCAACGCCAGAGGACCAGCAAAGCCGGATCCGCGGCGTTTGCTGGTTGAAAGCCTAACCCTCGCGGCGCAGTGCAGGAAACAGGATCACGTCGCGGATGCTGGCCGAATCGGTGAGCAGCATCACCAGCCGGTCGATGCCGACGCCGCAGCCGCCGGCCGGGGGCATGCCGTATTCGAGCGCGCGGATGAAGTCGGCGTCGTAGTGCATCGCCTCCTCGTCGCCGGCGGCCTTGTTGGCCACTTGGGAACGAAAGCGCGCCGCCTGATCCTCGGCATCGTTGAGTTCGGAAAAGCCGTTGGCGATCTCGCGCCCGGTGATGTAGAGCTCGAAGCGCTCGGTGCGCGTGGGGTCGGCGTCCGAGGCGCGCGCCAGCGGGCTCACCTCGACCGGATGATCGACGATGAAGGTGGGCTCCCACAGATGCGACTCGACCAGCTCTTCGAACACGGCGAACTGCAATTGCGCCAGGTTCCAGTGCGCGGGCGGCTCGTCGCCGTGCTTCTTGAGCTCGGTGCGCAATGCCTGCGCATCGTCGAGGTGGGCGGCGCCGACATCCGGCACGTGGCGTGCCACCGCATCGCGGATCGACAGCCTGGCGAACGGCGCCTCGAGGTTCACCGCGCGCCCCTGGTAGCTCAACTGCGCCGAGCCCGCCGCATGGCGCGCCGCGTCGCGCACCACCTGCTCGGTGTAGGCCATCACGTCCTGGTAGTTCCAGTAGGCCGCGTAGAACTCCATCATCGTGAACTCGGGGTTGTGGCGCACCGAGATGCCTTCGTTGCGGAAGTTGCGGTTGATCTCGAACACGCGCTCGAAGCCGCCCACCAGCAGCCGCTTGAGGAACAGCTCGGGCGCGATGCGCAGGAACATCTGCTGATCCAGCGCGTTGTGATGCGTGACGAAGGGCTTGGCGTTGGCGCCACCCGGGATCGGATGCAGCATCGGCGTCTCGACCTCGAGAAAGCCGTGCTCGACCATGAAGTTGCGGATCGATGACACGCACTTGCTGCGCGCCACGAAGCGCGCACGCGCCTGCTCGTCGGTGATCAGGTCGGCGTAGCGCTGGCGGTACTTCTGCTCTTGGTCGGCCATGCCGTGGAACTTGTCAGGCAGCGGCTGCAGGTTCTTGGTGAGCAAGCGGATCGCCGTGGCCTTGACAGTCAGCTCACCGGTCTTGGTGCGCATCAGCGTGCCTTCGCAGCCGACGATGTCGCCCAGGTCCCAGTGCTTGAAGGCGGCGTAGGCGCTGTCGCCCACCGCGTCGGTGGCGATGCGCAGCTGGATGCGGCCACCGGTCTTGCCGAACGAACCATCTTGCAGCGTCGCGAAGCTGGCCTTGCCCATCACCCGCTTGAGCATCATGCGGCCGGCCACCGACACCGCGATCGCCTGCGTCTCCAACTCCTCGTTGGCGACGTCGGCGTAACGCTGCTGCAGATCGGCCGCGTGGTGACGCGGCTTGAAGTCGTTGGGGAAAGCCGGTCCCAGCGTGCGCAAGTGGGCGAGCTTTTGGCGGCGCTCGGCGATGAGGGTGTTGTCGTCGTTGGAGTCGGTCATGGGGTCGCGCACGCGGCCGAGAGGGGAATCGATTGTAGTTTTCACGCTGCCGTCCACCTGCACCGGCATGGCAACGAGGGTGCGATGGGATAATTTGCTGATGTTGGCTGGCATGTCATGAGGGCAGTGCGCGGGCCCATCACCGGGCGCCCGATCCGCCTCGCGTTGGCCGGTTGCGGGCGCATCGCGGCCAGTCACTTCGCTGCGATCGCTCAGCATCGCAGCGAGGTCGAGCTGGGGGGTGTGTGCGATGTCGATGCGTCGGCCTTGAAGGCGGCGGCCGACAAGACGAAAGCCAGGCCGTTTTCGAGCCTCGACGAATTGCTGCAAGCCGGCATCGCCGATTGCGTCGTGCTGGCCACGCCCAGCGGATTGCATGCCGCGCAGACGATCGCCTGCGCGCGCGCCGGCGTGCACGTGGTTACCGAAAAACCGATGGCCACCCGCTGGCAAGACGGCCTGGACATGGTGCGCGCCTGCGACGAAGCGGGCGTGCGCCTGTTCGTCGTCAAGCAGAACCGGCGCAACGCCACGCTGCAGCTGCTCAAGCAGGCCGCGGCGCAAGGGCGTTTCGGGCGCCTGTACTCGGTGGCCGTCAACGTGTTCTGGACGCGGCCGCAGAGTTACTACGACAGCGCCGCGTGGCGTGGCACCTGGGAGTTCGACGGCGGCGCCTTCATGAACCAGGCCAGCCACTATGTGGACCTGCTGGACTGGATCGCCGGTCCCGTCGAGAGCGTGATGGCCTATACCGGTACCCTGGCGCGCAACATCGAAGTCGAAGACACCGGTGTCGCCGTGCTCAAGTGGCGCAATGGCGCGATGGGAACGCTCAACGTCACGATGCTCACCTACCCCAAGAACCTCGAAGGGTCGATCACCGTGCTCGGCGAGACCGGCACCGTGCGCATCGGCGGCGTGGCGGTCAACCGCATCGAGCACTGGGAGTTCGCGCAGGCGCAGCCGATGGACGAGCAGGTCAAGGCGGCCAGCTACGACGTCGACACCGTCTACGGCCACGGCCACGCGCTGTACTACGACAACGTGATCCAGACCCTGCGTGGCCAGGCGCAGGCCGACACCGATGGCCGCGAAGGGCTGCGGGCGCTGGAGTTGCTGATCGCGATGTACCTGTCGGCGCGCGACGGCCGGCGCATCAGCCTGCCGCTGCAGTACTGAGCTCGAAGTGGCCATCACGATTCACCCCTCGGCCATCGTCGATGCGGGTGCGCAGCTCGGCGACGGTTGCCGCGTCTGGCACTTCGTGCACATCTGCTCCGGCGCGCGCATCGGGCGCGACTGTTCGTTCGGCCAGGGCGTGTTCGTCGGCAACGACGTGGTCATCGGCAACAACGTCAAGATCCAGAACCAGGTGTCGGTCTACGACGCGGTGACGCTGGAGGACGACGTGTTCTGCGGCCCCAGCATGGTGTTCACCAACGTCTACAACCCGCGCGCGGCGATGCCGCGCAAGAACGAATACCGGCGCACCCTGGTGCGCGAAGGCGCGACGCTGGGTGCCAATTGCACGATCGTGTGCGGCGTCACGATCGGGCAGCATGCGTTCGTGGCGGCAGGCGCCGTGGTCAACCGCGATGTGGCCGACTTCTCCCTCGTCGCTGGTGTGCCGGCGCGCCACATCGGCTGGATGAGCCGTTTCGGTGAGCGCCTGGCCCTGCCGTTGAACGGCGAGGGCGAGGCGCGCTGCGCCCAGACCGGCGAGCGCTACCGCCTGAGCGGCGAGGTCGTCACGTTGCTCGACGACGATCGGGCGCGGCCATGAACGCGCCACCACGCGCGCCGATGCCGGCCATGCCGTTTGCCGACCTGCAGGCGCAGTATCGGGCGTTGAAGGCACAGATCGACGCCCGCATCCAGCGGGTGCTCGACCATGGTCAGTACATCATGGGCCCGGAGGTCGAGGAGCTGGAAGGCCGGCTCGCCGTCTACACCGGCGCGCGCCACTGCATCACGGTGGCCAGCGGCACCGAAGCGCTGCTGATCGCCCTGATGGCGCTTGACCTGCGGCCCGGCGATGAAGTGATCACCACCGCGTTCAGCTTCGCCGCCACGGCCGAGGTGATCGTGCTGCTTGGGGGACGGCCGGTGTTCGTCGACATCGAGCCCGACACCTGCAACATCGATGCGGCGCTGATCGAACCCGCCGTCACGCCAAGGACCCGGGCCATCATGCCGGTGAGTCTGTATGGCCAGTGCGCCGACATGGACGCGATCAACGCCATCGCGGCGCGCCATCGACTGGCCGTGATCGAAGACGGGGCGCAGAGCTTCGGGGCCACCCACAGAGGACGGCACAGCTGCAATCTGTCGACCATGGGCTGCACGAGTTTCTTCCCGAGCAAGCCACTGGGTTGCTACGGTGACGGCGGCGCGATCTTCACCAGCGACGATGCGTTGGCCACGGCGTGCCGCGAGATCCGCGTGCATGGGCAGAGCGGCCGCTATCAGCACACCCGTGTCGGTGTGGGTGGGCGCATGGACACGCTGCAGTGTGCGATCGTGCTGGCCAAGCTCGAGCGTTTCGGATGGGAGCTGCAGCGCCGGCGCGAACTCGCGCGGCGCTACCACGAAGCGCTGGCCGCACTGCGACCTGCCGTGCGAGCGCTTGCCGTGCGCGACGATGGCGAGTGCGCGTGGGCGCAGTTGACCGTGCGGGTGGCCGAGCGCGCGGCCGTGCAGCGTGCGATGCGCGACGCCGGCGTGCCCACCGCGGTGCACTATCCCAAGGCGCTCCACCATCAACCCGCCTACGCGCGCTGGGCGGCCCGGCAATCCTGCCCGCACAGTGCCGCGGCGGCGCAAGAGGTTCTCAGTTTGCCGATGAGCGCCGACCTGCACGAGGCCGACCTGGATCGGGTGGTGTCCAGCCTGGCCGCTGCCATCCACGCCTGACGGATGACCGCTCCGGGCCTCCTGCGCGCCACGCTGACCCTGTTGGCGGCAGGCTCGCTGGCGCAGTTGCTACCACTCGCGCTGGCGCCGCTGCTGACCCGCCTTTACCCGCCAAACGAGTACGGCGTCTATCAGCTGTTCGCCGCCGTGGCAGCCAACGTGGCCGTGGTGGCGTGCGCCCGTTATGAATTTGCGCTGCCGCTGGCTGCCGCCGATTCGGAGGCCGACGTGCTGCGCGTGCTGTGCCTGCGCATCCTGTCGGCGGTCGTGCTGCTGAGCGCGGCGGCCGCGTGCATCTGGACGCTGGTCGCGGCGACGCCGTGGCCGCTGTGGCTGCCGCTGGCCGTGGCGGCGCTGGGTCTGGTTTCGCTGGCCACGCTGCATGCGACACGACAGCGTCGCTTTCGCCGAATCGCCGCGGCGCGGCTCGCGCAGCACGGCGGCGGGGCCGCTGTGCAGGTGCTGTTCGGCTGGCTGCACATGGGAGTCTCCGGTTTGATTGCCGGCCCGTTGCTGGCGGCAGTGGCCGCGCTGCTGATGCTGCGCTTGCCGATGGGTGGCCCGTCGGTGTCGCGCGACCAACTGCTGGCAATGGCCAAACGGCACCGTGACTTTCCGCTGCTGAACACGCCGCACGCTTTCCTCGGTGCGCTGCAGGACACCGCGTCGATCGCCCTCATCGCCGGCATCGCCGGTCCTGCCGCAGCGGGCGCCTGGGGCCTGTGCATGCGTGTGCTCAAGGCGCCGGCCACCTTGGTCGGTGGCGCGCTGTCGCAGGCGCTGTATCCGCAGTTGGCCAGCGGCGGCCCCGGTGCCACCTTGGCCGGCCGCGCTGCGGTGGCTCGAGCGATGGGCGCGCTGGCCTTGTTGGCTGTGCCGTTGGTGGCCGCACTGTGGTGGTTGGGCCCGCCGCTTTTCGAGTGGGCTTTCGGTGCCGGCTGGACCCAGGCCGGGGATCTCGCGCGCGCACTGGCGCTGTACATCGGCGTGCATTTCATCGCCTCGCCGATGGGCGTGGTGACGATGGCCTGGAACGCGCAGGCCTTTGCATTGCGCCTGGCGCTGCTGGGACAGGTGCTCTTCATCGCCGCTCTCACCGTGGGCTTGCTGTGGGGCGGCCTGGCGCTCGGGGGGTGGTTGGTCTCGATCGTGATGGCGTTGTATTTCGGCTGGTACTTCTGGCGACTGGCCACCTGGCCGGCAAAGGCGGCGGCGTGATGGTGAGCGTGCGCGCCTGGATCAATCGGCTGCGCCGCCGTTTGGCGCACCTGATCCTGTACCGGGCCGCCTTCGGCGAACGCTCTGGCGGGCGCTGGCTGGCGCACACGCGCATCTCGCCATCCACCTGCATCGAGCACGAAGAGAACCTCCAACTCGGCGATCACGTGTACATCGGTGTCTTCAACTTAATCGAGGCCAGCGCCGGCGTCACGATCGGCGAGGGCGTGCAGATCACGCACCACGTGAGCATCGTGACGCACAGCTCGCATCGCGCCCAGCGTCTGCTGGGACGCCGCTACATCGACTGGGAGGGCCCCCGCCCCGGTTGGCTGGCCGCGCCCGTGCGCGTGGGCGACTACAGTTTCATCGGGCCGCACAGCGTGCTCGAGGCGGGCAGTCGGCTCGGCCGCGGCACGATCGTGCGGGCCGGTGCCGTGGTGCGAGGAGAGCATCCCGACTTCGCCGTGCTCGATGGGCGCCCTGCGCAGGTGGTGGGCGATTCGCGCCAGGCCGACACCGAATGGTTGTTGCGTCATCCCGAGGTGCGCGCGCACTACGAGGCCTGGGCCGCCGAGCGCCAGCGCATCGGAACTTGAAGCCGCTATTCGCATGGGCCGCTATGTCCTGCTGGGCGATTGTGAAAGCCCGCACCTGATCAAGTGGGCTCGCGCGCTGTCGAGCCGGGTGGAGCTCTACGTCGCATCGAGCCGCGGCATCGCGCCCGAGATCGCCGCGTTGCTGCCGCCGCTGCGCTGCCTCGCCCTGGACACCCAGCCCCGCGTCGAAGGCGGCAACCTGGCGGTGCTGGCTGCCTTGCCGCGATTGGCGCGCTGGCTCGCCGGCATCGAGCCGACCTGGCTGCATGCGCACTACCTGACGTCGCATGGCACGCTGGCCTGGCTGGCCAAGCGGCTGTGGCGGCTTCGCTGCGGCCTCGTCAGCTCAGGCTGGGGCAGCGATGTCCTGGTCGCGCCGGATCGCAGTCGGGCGCTGCGATGGCTGACCACTCGCGTGCTGAAAGCCAGCACCTTGTGCACCAGCGACTCCGCGCACATGGCCGAACGCATGCGCTCGCTCGGCGCGCGCGAAGTGATGACGTTTCCGTTCGGCCTGGACGCGCTGCCCGACGACACCGGGCCCAAACAGGAGCGGCTGTTCTTCACCAATCGGGCGCTCGAGCCGTCGTATGCGCCGCACAACGTGCTCGAGGTGTTTGCCGACATCGCACCGGCGTGGCCCGACGCCATGCTGGTGATCGCCAATGACGGCTCGTTGCGCGCCGAGCTGGAGCGCGCCGCCGCCGCGTCAGGCTGGGGTTCACGCATCCGTTTCGTCGGCCGGCTCGACGCCGCCGCGCAAGCGGCGTGGTATCGCAGCGCGCGCTGGTACCTCAGCATGCCGCCCAGCGACTCGATTGCGGTCTCGGTGCTCGAGGCGATGGCCCACGGTTGTGTGCCGCTGTTGTCCGACCTGCCTGCCAACCGCGAGCTGGTGCACGACGGCGACAACGGCCTCATCGTCGGCGCGACGGCCACAGGCACCGTGGCAGCGATGGAAGGATTGCTGCCACGCCTCGACGCCATCGTGCAGGCCAATCGCCATTGGATCGCACAGCACGCGCTGTTCCCGCAGGCGGTCGAGCGCTTCCTCGCACGCCTGAGCGAGTTGGAGCGCGCCCCGTGAACGTGCTGCTGATCAACCACTATGCCGGCGCACCCGATCTCGGCATGGAGTACCGGCCGTACTACCTGGCGCGCGAGTGGGTGCGCGCCGGGCACCGCGTGTGCATCGTCGCGGCCACCTTCTCGCATGTGCGTGCGCGCCAGCCCGAGCACGCCGGCCGCGCGCACGACCAGCAGATCGACGGCATCACCTACCGCTGGATTCCGGCGCCGCGCTACGCAGGCAACGGCATCGCGCGGGCCTGGAACATCGCTTGCTTCCTCGGCCGCGCGGCGCTCGATGCGCCGGACCTCGTGCGCCGCTTTCGGCCCGACGCGGTGATCGCGTCGAGCACGTACCCGATGGACATCTGGCTGGCGCAGCGCCTGGTGCGCCTGTGCCGTCCGCGGCCGGTCAAACTCGTCTACGAGGTGCACGACCTGTGGCCGCTGTCGCCGATCGAGCTGGCGGGCCTGTCGCCGCGCCACCCGTTCATCCGGCTGTGCCAGCGCGCCGAAGATGCGGCGTACCGCAGCGCCGATGTGGTGGTCTCGATGTTGCCCAAGGTGCACGACCACATGGCCGCGCACGGGCTCGACCTGCGCCGACTGATCATCGTGCCCAACGGCATCGCGCCGCAGGAATGGGACGGCGCGCCGCAGCCCTTGCGCGCCGATGCGCAGGCGGCGATCGATGCGGCGCGCGGGCGCGGCGCGCTGGTGGTCGGCTATGCCGGCTCGATGGGCCTGCCCAACGCGCTGGACACCCTGCTCGATGCGGCGCGGCTGTTGCGCGACACGCCGCTGCACTTCGTGCTGGTCGGCGACGGCCACGAGCGCGAACGCCTGGTGCAGCGGGCGCTCCGGGAGACAATCACCAACGTGACCCTGATGCCTCCGATCCCCAAGGCCCAGATCCCGTCGTTGCTGGGGGCGATCGACATCGCCTACGTCGGCTGGCAGCGGGTGCCGATCTACCGCTTCGGCATTGCGCCAAACAAGCTGATGGACTACATGATGGCCGGCTGCGCGGTGCTGCACTCGGTCGAGGCGGGCAACGACCCGGTGGCCGAGAGCGGCTGCGGCCTGACCGTGGCGCCGGGGTCGCCCGAGGCCGTGGCCGACGGCCTGCGCCGGCTCGCCGCGGCGGGTGTCGACGAGCGCAAGGCCATGGGCCAGCGCGGCCGCGCGTTCGTGCTGGCGCACCATGCCTATCCGGTGCTGGCCGCTCGTTTCATGGACGCGCTCGAGGCATGAACGCGCCGCAGGCCGACCATGAAGCGCGCGCCGTCGCCGAGCGCTATGCGCGGCGCACCAACGATGATCGCCATCACATCCTGCAGCCCGACGTGTGGCAGACGCTGCAGGAACGGCAGCGCGAGATGCTGCGCCTGTTCGCGCGCCTGAACTGGACCGACCTGTCGTCGCGCCGCGTGCTCGAGGTCGGCTGCGGCACCGGCGGCAACCTGCTGGAACTGCTGCGGCTGGGCTTTGCGCCGCGCAACTTGGTGGGCATCGAGCTGTTGCCCGAGCGCTTTGCCCATGCGATGCAGACACTGCCTGCCGGCGTGGTGTTGATGCAAGGCGACGCCTCGCTGGTCGCGCTGCCCGACGAGAGCGAAGACATCGTGATGCAGTCGAGCGTGTTCTCGTCGCTGCTCGACGCACCGTTCCAGTGGCGGCTGGCGCAGACCATGTGGCGCTGGGTGCGCCCGGGCGGCGGCGTGCTGTGGTACGACTTCACCGTCGACAATCCGCGCAACCCCGACGTGCGCGGGGTGCCGGTGGCGCGCATCCGCGAGCTGTTTCCGCAAGGGCGCATGAGCTGGCGGCGCGTCACGCTGGCGCCACCGTTGGCGCGCGCCGTATGCCGCGTGCATCCGGCGCTGTACACGGTGCTCAATGTGTTGCCGCTGCTGCGCACGCACGTGCTGGCGTGGATCGAGAAGCCCCAGACATGAGCGAGCGCTTTCTCCCCTTTGCATTGCCCGACCTCGGCGAAGAGGAGATCGCCGAGGTGGTCGACACGCTGCGCTCGGGCTGGCTCACCACCGGACCGAAAGCCAAGCGGTTCGAGACCGAGTTCGCCGAGTTCCTGGGCGACACGTCGCTGCATTGCATCGCCGTCAACTCGGCCACCGCCGGCCTGCACCTCGCGCTCGAGGCCCTGGGCATCGGCCCCGGCGACGAGGTGATCACCACCACGCACACCTTCACCGCCACCGCCGAGGTGGTGCGCTACCTCGGCGCCGACGTGAAGCTGGTCGACATCGATCCGGCGACGATCAACATCGACCCGGCAGCGATCGAAGCGGCGATCACGCCGCGCACGCGGGCGATCATTCCGGTCCACTACGGTGGCTTGGCGGCCGACATGCCGGCGATCCTCGCCATCGCGCGCCGCCACGGCCTGAAGGTGGTGGAAGACGCCGCCCATGCGCTGCCCAGCACGAGCGGCGGCCGCCTCGTGGGCACGCTGGACAGCGACGCCACGGTGTTCAGCTTCTACGCCAACAAGACCATCACCACCGGCGAGGGCGGCATGCTGGTCACGCGCGACGCCGCGCTGGCCCGGCGTGCCCAGGTGATGCGCCTGCACGGCATGAGCCGCGACGCGTTCGACCGCTTCACCGCCGCGGTGCCGAGCTGGTACTACGAAATCGTGGCGCCTGGCTTCAAGTACAACCTGACCGACATCGCGGCGGCGATCGGCTTGCACCAGCTGAAGAAGGCGCACCGTTTCGCGCAGCGCCGTGCCGCCATCGCGGCCCGCTTCAACGCGGCGTTTGCGACGCTGCCGGTGCTGACCGCACCCGATGCCGCCGCCGGCGAGCGCCACGCGTGGCACCTCTATCCGCTGCGGCTGTCCGATGCGGCGGCGGTTGCGCGCGACCGCGTGATCGAGCGCCTGTTCGAGCATGGCATCGGCTGCAGCGTGCACTACATCCCGCTGCACCTGCAACCCTACTGGCGCGACCGCTACCGGCTGACGCGGCAGATGTTCCCGCACAGCCAGCGCGTCTACGAACGCCAGCTGAGCCTGCCGATCTACACGCGCATGACCGATGACGACGTGCAGCGCGTGGTGCGCGCGGTCGAACAGGCGATCGGCGCGCCGAGTTGATGGCCAAGCGCCTGTTCGATCTGCTGGTGGCGGTGTCGGCGCTGATCGTCGTGGCGCCGCTGTTGCTCGCCGCGGCGCTGTGGGTGCGCCTGGATTCCGCCGGCCCGGCGCTGTTCAGGCAGGAGCGGGTGGGCCGCCACGGCAAGGTGTTTCGCATCCACAAGCTGCGCACGATGCATGTCGACGCGGCGGCGTCGGGGCCTGCGGTGACCACCGAATCCGATCCCCGCGTGACCCGCGCCGGCCGCTGCCTGCGCCCCTATCGCATCGACGAGTTGCCGCAACTGCTCGACGTGATCGCCGGCCACATGAGCCTGGTCGGGCCGCGGCCCGAGGTGCCGCGCTTCGTGGCGCTGTACCCGCCGGCGCTGCGCGAGCAGGTGCTGCGCGTGCGCCCGGGCATCACCGACCCGGCGGCGCTGGAGTTCGTCGACGAGGCCGCGGCGCTGAAGTCGTCCGCCGACGCCGAACGAACCTACATCGACGAGATCCTGCCGCGCAAGCTGCGCTGCCAGGCCGACTATGCGCAGCGCGCGAGCCTGGTCTCCGACCTCGCTGTGCTGGTGCGCACGCTGCGCGTGGTGTTGAACAGGCCGCGAGCGACCTCATGAACGGCGCCCCGGCCGAGCCGTCGGTCCAGCAGGCGGGTGCAGCGGCGCCTCAGGGGCTGACCGTCTGGCACCGCTTCGACCGATTGATGGCCACGCTGCGGCCGCGCCGCGAGCCGCTGTCGCTGGCCATCGACGCGGTGATCGTCGCGCTGGCTTGGAATGCGACTTACCTGTTCCGCCTGGGCTTCGAGCGTTGGCTCAGCGCGCGCCCGGGGTACGACCCGTGGGTGCTGGTGGGTGTGGTGATCGTCTACTTGATCGCGCTGTGGTGGTTGAAGGTGCCCAAGGGCATGTGGCGCTTCTCGGGCTTCGGCGAGGTGTGGCGTCTGGCCGGGGCGTGCCTCGGTGCCGGCGCGGTGTGCGCCGTCGCGATCATGGCCGCGCGCTTGAACGGCGTGCCGCGCGCGGTGTTGGCCCTGCACCCGGTGATCACGCTGATGGCCCTGGCGCTGGTGCGCATGGCCTATCGCATGTTGTACGAACACTCGCGGCTGCGCATCACCGGCAGCGACGCCGAGGTGCGCCGCGCGTTGGTGCTGGGCGCCGGCGAGGCGGCGCGGCTGCTGGTGGCCGGCATTCACCGCCAGGGCTGGATCGTGCTGGGGCTGCTCGACGACGACCCGCACAAGCAGGGCGTGCGGGTGGCCGGCGTGACCGTGCTGGGTCCACTGAAGGCCGTGCGCGAGAAAGCGACGATCGGCGCGGCGACCCATTTGATCGTGGCCATGCCGTCGGTGCGCGGCGCAAGGCGTCGCGAGGTGCTGGAGCTGGCGGCCAGTGCCGGCCTGCCGGTCGTGACCGTGCCGTCGGCCGACGAGCTGCGCGACGGCAACCAGCGCGTCGATCTTTTGCGCGAGATCGAACCCGAAGACCTGCTCGGCCGCGAGCCGGTGGAGCTCGACGAGGCCGGCATCGCCGCCACGCTGCGCGGCAAGACCGTGCTGATCACCGGCGCCGGCGGCAGCATCGGCAGCGAGCTGTGCCGGCAGGTGGCGCACTACGAGCCGGCGCGGTTGGTGCTGTACGAGCTGAGCGAGTTCAACCTGTACTCGATCGAACAGGACTTGAGCGAGCGTTTCCCGTCGCTGCCGCTCGAGCGGTTGATCGGTGACGTGAAGGATCTGGTGCACCTGCGGTACACGATGGCGCGCACGCGGCCGCAGGTGGTGTTCCATGCTGCGGCGTTCAAGCATGTGCCGTTGATGGAAGAAGGCAATGCGCTGGCCGCGCTGCGCAACAACACGCTGGGCACCTACCACGCGGCGCAGGCCGCCGCCGAGGCCGGCGCCGAGCGCTTCGTGCTGATCAGCACCGACAAGGCGGTGAACCCGACCAACGTGATGGGCGCTACCAAACGCGCCGCCGAGATGGTGGTGTCGGCGCTCGCCGCCGAGCACACCGCCACCCGCTTCATGGCCGTGCGCTTCGGCAACGTGCTGGGCTCCAGCGGCAGCGTGATCCCCAAGTTCAAGGAGCAGATCGCCCGCGGCGGTCCGGTGACGGTGACGCACCCGGAGATCATTCGCTACTTCATGACCATTCCCGAGGCGGCTCGGCTGGTGTTGCAGGCGGCGGCGATCGGAGAAAGTGGAAAAGTGCTCGTGCTCGACATGGGCGAGCCGGTGCGCATCGTCGACCTGGCCCGACAGTTGATCCGCCTGGCCGGCCACTCGGCCGACGACATCGCCATCGAGTTCAGCGGTCTGCGGGCCGGCGAAAAGCTCTACGAGGAGTTGCTGGCCGATGCCGACACCACGGTGGCTACGCGGGTGCCGCAGTTGCGCATGGCCAGGCTGACGCAAGAGCGGGCCGCGCTGGATGCGTTGCTGGATCTGGCCAGTGCGTCCACGGTGCAGGCCGACGACGCCGCGGTGCGTGCCGCGCTCGAGCGCGCGGTGCCGGAGTACCGGAGTTCCGATCGAAAGACCGACCGATGAAGCCACACGACGACAGCGGCCCCCTGATCGACATCATCGCCGGCGCGCGGCCCAACTTCATGAAGATCGCGCCGATCATCCGTGCGATCGAAGTGCGCCAGCAGGCCGGCAGCATGATGCGCTGGCGCTTGGTGCACACCGGCCAGCACTACGACGCGCGCATGTCGGCCGACTTCTTCGACCAACTGCACATCCCCAAGCCCGACGTCAACCTCGAAGTGGGCTCCGGCACGCAGGCCGAGCAGACCGCGGCGATCATGGTGCGCTACGAGCAGCTGCTGCTCAAGGCACACAGCAGCCTGTGCCTGGTGGTGGGCGACGTCACCTCGACCATGGCCTGCGCGATCGTGGCGCAGAAGCTGTGCATCCCGGTGGCGCACGTGGAGGCGGGCATCCGCTCGGGCGACTGGACGATGCCCGAAGAGATCAACCGCATGGTGACCGACGCGATCACCAACTACTTCTTCACCACCAGCGAAGTGGCCAACCAGAACTTGCGGCGCGCCGGGGTCGGCGACGAGCGCATCTTCTTCGTCGGCAACACGATGATCGACACCTTGCTGGGCCACATGGCGCGCTTCACGCCGCCCGCGTTCTGGGCCGAGGCCGGCTTGCAGGCGGGGCAGTACTTCGTGATGACGATGCACCGGCCGGCCAACGTGGACACCGCACAAGGCTTTGCGGCGGTGCTTCAGGCCATCGGCGACGGGGCGCGAGGGATGACGGTGGTGTTTCCGGTGCACCCGCGCACCGCCAAGACGCTGGCGGCACTGGGCGACTTGCCGAAGAACCTGCTGTTCGTCGACCCTCAGCCCTACCTGGAGTTCAACTACCTGGTGAAGAACGCGAAGGCGGTGATCACCGACTCGGGCGGCGTGACCGAGGAGACCACGGTGATGGGCATCCCCTGCATCACGATGCGCAACACCACCGAGCGGCCCGAGACGGTGACCGTGGGCACCAACGAGCTGATCGGCACCGATCCCGCGCAGGTGAAGCCGGCGCTGGATCGGTTGTTCGCGGGACAGTGGAAGAAGGGCAGCGTGCCGGAGTTGTGGGATGGCAAGGCGGGGGAGCGCATCGTCGAGCGATTGGAGCGCTTGGTCGGCTAGGCCCCCCGAGCCTTCCACTGCCTGAATCCGTCGACGAACCGCCGTGGGTCCTCGTCATGAACTCGGGCACCGGCGCCCGATGTCTCAGACCCTGTGCACCGCGTGCCGCGTTCAGGCAGTGCCGAGGCGAGCGCATGCCCTATGCAGGCACGACAGCATGCTCGACGCTAGCGCGGTGCGGTCGTAGCGAGCTGCTGCCGCCAGGCAATTCGACTTGTAGGTTGCCAGCGCCTCGCGACTGGATCGCATTTCCAGCAAAGCACTGACCAACTGGTCGACGTTCTCAGGCTCGAATACCCGGCCCACGCCCTCGCGCTCGACGATCTCGGCAGACTCGCCAGCCACGCCGTGCAGAACCGGGATTCCCATCCCCATGCATTCGAAGAGCTTCGATGGAATGACCGTCGTGAACAACTCGGTGCGCCGTAGGTGAATGATCGAGACATCGAGCAACGACCACCAGCGCGCGACCTGCTCCTTGGGCACAGAGTCAGCGAAGATCACGTTGGCAAGACCCATCTGCCGCGCCTGTTGCTGCAGCGCTGCTTTGCATGCGCCGTCGCCGAGCATCAATAGTCGAACCTGCTCGCCTCCCGCCAGGCTTTGCAACCGTTGAGCCGCATGCAGCAGCGTCTCGAGCGCATGCGCCATTCCGTGCGTGCCGATGTAGCCAGCAACGAAGCAGCCCTCGAGACCCAGCTGTCGTTCGAGCTCGACGTCCTTCGGGCGTGGCGAGAAACGTGTGATGTCCACGCCGTTGGTGACGACATCGATCTTTTCCATATCGATGCCGCGACTGCCAAGTGTGCGGCGGAACGAATGTGTCACCGAGACGATTCTTGTCGCGCGCCTGTAGAGGAACATCTCAAGCGCCTCGAGAAACCGGATTGCCACGGATGCTTTCATCGCACCCACGGCCTTGATCGACTCGGGCCAGAGATCACGCAGCTCGAACACGAACGGAATCCGCTTGCACGCACCTACCGCCCAGCCGGCGCAAGCGGTGAAGAACTGGGGTGACGTGGCCACCACGACGTCGACCCGCCGCACGAACAGGCTCGCCATCGTCGCTGTGACCATGAAACTCAGGTAGTCGAGCACACGGCGCGTGAATCCTTCGTTGGCCGTGATGTAGCTCCAAACGCGGATGACGC
>Ga0326726_10000982_pt1 | contig 26474 bp, 14 predicted proteins | sample MHFenrmetagenome_2_FD_207603 | JGI IMG/M metagenome (GOLD analysis project Ga0326726, IMG submission 207603) | Lab enriched peat soil microbial communities from Michigan Hollow, Ithaca, NY, United States - MHF15MN | ecosystem: Environmental > Terrestrial > Soil > Wetlands > Peat | place: USA... | reverse complement strand
GAAAGCACAGGGTCAGTATGATCGGCCCAGTATTTTGCTGAAGCAAGGATGTCTGTGTCATCAAGACGGGTGAAATTAGCCGCAATCAGACCCGGAGTAAACAAACCGGTCGGACCGAGGTCTTCAGGGCCAATATTATTGTAAAGAAAGAATCTCAGGGCTGGAGTGGCGAAAAGGTCAATCCCCTGAGCAGCCAATTCCTTTGCCCGTTTTAATACATTAACAAGCAGGCTTTCAGATGAAAGGACCGTTTTATGCATGTAAACCTGCCAGTACATCAGCCGCCGGGCTATAAGAAACTTCTCCAGTGAATAGATCCCTTTCTCATCCATTACAAGCATGTCGTTCACTACATTAAGCATCCTTATGATCCTGTCCGAACCTACGGATCCCTCAATGACACCTGTAAAAAATGAATCCCGTCTGAGATAATCAAGCCTGTCCATATCCATCTGACCTGCTATCAGCTCGTGAAGGAATTTTCTGCTATAGCTGTCTGTGAAGATTTCTATTGCCAGATCCAATCTCCCTTTAAATGTCTCATTGAGCTTCTGCATAAGCAGCAGAGACATATTTTCATGTGTTATCCCTGCAATTATTGAAGCTTCAAGTGCATGAGAAAACGGACCGTGACCAATATCATGCAGAAGTATGGCAATCATAGTCGCTTCTTCTTCTGACCGCGATATTCTGACTTCCTTGCTCTTAAGAGTTTGCAGGGCGGTATCCATAAGATGCAGAGCACCAAGGCAGTGCTGAAACCTGCAGTGATTTGCACCGGGATAAACAAAGCTTGTCAGTCCAAGCTGTTTTATATTTCTCAGGCGCTGAAACCAGGGGTGTTCAATAATATCATATATCAGATCGCCCGGTATGCTGATAAATCCATATACCGGATCATTGATAATCTTTCTTTTATTAGTTTTGTATGCCACCCGAAAAACTCTTAAGCCACAAAAGTATGAATTTGTTTTTAACAAAATTTATGCAACATTTGAAATAAACGGCGTCTTTAAATAGTCAATTAAACCAGGATCAGCCTCAACAAAATTACTTGTATGAAAATTGAAATTCAAGGACTGAACAAAATTTATCCCAACGGCAACCATGCGCTGAAAGATATAAACCTTGAATTCGGGACAGGTATGTTCGGGCTTCTTGGACCAAACGGCGCCGGGAAATCGAGTCTGATGAGAATAATGGTCACCCTGATGAAACCTTCATCGGGAGTAGTACTGGTAGACGGAAAAGACATTCAGAAAAACAGGAAGGAATTGCGGAAAATGCTTGGTTACCTTCCTCAGGATTTCAGGTTTTTCACATCTTTGAAAACCTGGGAGTTTCTTGATTACTCAGGTTCTCTTGCCGGTATAAAGAATAAAAGAGAGCGCCTTTTAGAAGTAGACAGGCTCCTTGACCAGGTTGGGCTTCTGGAGGTCCGCGACCGCCAGGCTAACAAGCTCTCAGGAGGTATGAAAAGGCGTCTCGGAATTGCCCAGGCTCTGATAGGGAGTCCGAAAATCATAGTGGTTGATGAACCTACTACCGGTCTTGACCCTGATGAAAGGATTAGGTTCAGGAATATCTTATCCCAATTAAGCCAGCATGATGTAACAATAATTCTTTCAACACATATTGTCGGAGATATTTCTTCCACATGCCAGGGAATGGCTCTGCTTAACAGGGGGGAACTGGTCTTTTCCGGTTCACCGGAAAATCTTGTTAAAGTTGCTGAGGGACATGTCTTCAGGATGAATCTGTCTTCTTATGAATATGATAAGGTAAAAGAGCGCTATAATGTGATTTCCACAATTCCTGTTGATGCAGGATGGGAAGTTCAGATTGTTTCAGACGATCGACCTGAATATGATTCAACAGAAATCATCCCCAATATTGAACATGCATATGTTTATTACATGGAACACAAACTGCATGCTGATCTCACCGAGTAAATACTAACTTAATTCCAATGCCGATTCTTCACAACATAAGAACTGTCGCCAGGTACGAAGCCAAGACGCTAAGAAGAAGCTGGTTTTTCAGACTCTTTTCGCTCGGGGCGATCTTTATACTAACAATATTTAATATCGGCTTTTTCTCCCCGATTGGTGATGAGACCTGGAATCTGGTTTCCATACCTTCGTCGGTACCCCTGGTAAACCTTTACCTGCTTAATATCGGGCAAGCAATTGTTGTAATATTTCTGGCAGCCGATTTTCTCAAAAGAGACAAAAAGGTTGATACCAATGAAGTTCTTTACACCAGGTCGATGTCAAACTTTGAATATATTATTGGTAAATCATGGGGAATTCTCAGACTTTTTCTTGGACTCGATATCATTATACTCTCAATCGGGCTGCTGATGAATATCATTTCAAAGAGCATGTCAATCGACCTGATGTCGTACCTCTACTACCTGCTGATAATCTGCGTGCCGACAATTCTGTTCAGTCTGGGGCTTGCCTTTATGCTGATGTCGGTCATCAGGAACCAGCCGATTACATTTCTGATTTTGCTCGGCATGGCTGCTCTTAATATGTTCTGGCTCTGGCACAGGTTAGGTTCAATTTTCGATTATATGGCATTCGGGCTTCCCGTTTTCAAATCAGGTGTTATAGGATTTGATAATCTGAATGTGATATTAAATCAGAGATTACTTTATTTCTTCCTCGGATTATCACTGGTAATGGCTACCATTTTATTATTTAAACGTTTACCTCAATCCAGGGTCCACACAATAATTACTGTAATTTTCCTTTTCATATTTCTTGCCGGATCTGCAGTTTGCGGATTTAACACTTATTCATTTTACAAAAAGAACCTCAATGAAAAGAAACTTGTAATTGAGTCGAACAGGAAGTTTGAGAACAAGAGCTTTGTAAGCCTGAACGATGCATCAATTGAATTTCAGCATAAGGGGACCACATTTGAAGCATCAGCAAAACTGAGATTCACAAATAATAATAAGGAGTCTCTTGACAGTTATCTTTTCTCGCTAAATCCTTCCCTGGATGTTAAAAGGATTACTTCAGGCAGCAGAGAGCTGAATTACACCAAAACAAATCATATTATCGAAATAAATCCCGGAAAGGCTCTTTCACCGGGAGCGTGCGACAGTGTTGTAATTTCCTATACAGGATCCATCGACGAGTCATTCTGTTTCCCGGATTATAATGATAATATAAAGGAGACCCCCTACAGGAATGAAATGCTGAATGTGCATAAACGACAGGCTTTTCTCACCGAGAATTATGTACTCCTTACCCCGGAATCGCACTGGTATCCTGTACCCGGACTTAATTATTATCCGACTAATCCGGCCCGGATAAAGGTCGACTTTACAAATTATACCCTGCGTGTCAAACCGCGAAACGGGTTGACTGTGGTGTCGCAGGGTATTATGAAAAAAGAAAATGGCTGGTCCATTTTCACTCCTGATTCGCCGCTTACAGGGATTACTCTTGCAATAGGAGATTACAGATCGGATACTCTGAAGGTTGATTCCGTAAAATACATAAGCTTTTATTTCCCCGGAAATGATTATTATAAAAAAGATCTTGCAGAAATTAAAGATACTCTCTCATTGCTCGTTTCCGGGATCATGAGAGAGCTTGAAACCAGTTTCTCAACAAAATATCCGTTCAGCACACTGAGTCTTCTTGAAGTGCCGGTTCAGTTTTACTCCTACCCGAGGATGAATACCCAGACCAGGGCGGAAGTTCAGCCCTCGATGGTTTTGCTTCCTGAGAAATTATCGACTTTGCAGAATGCAGGCTTCAGGAAACAATTCACCCGGCAGAAAAAAAGAATGGCAAGGAATAATCAGGTTATTACTGATAAAGAGCTGCAGGTCAGAATCTTTAACAATTTTATCAGGAACACTTTTATAAGCGGTGAAAACTTCAGGTTTGTCAACGGAACAGTGTTGAATGAACCAACGCGATATCGTCTTTCTCCAAGCTTTTACTTTTTCAAAAACAACTTTTACTCCTCCGAATTCCCTGTTATTAATGCTGTTTTTGAATCTCACCTGCAGAAAGTAAGTACGCCGCAGGGCGGGATCAGAAGTATGATGGGGTCACTTTCGGACAATGACAAGGCGAACCTCATTCTCAAAGATATCAGTTTCAGGGATTTGCTTGCAACAAATCCGACTGGTGATACAATGAGGCCAGTTCTTACAGTTAAAGGAGATTACCTTTTCAATCTCATAAGAGCTAAAGCAGGGATTGATGAATTCAAGGACTGGTTTCAGAAATATATTGATGATCACCGGTTTAAAAGTGTGAGTATTGAAAAGCTGAATTCAGACATTAAAGAAAAATTCGGCTTTGAATTCTATCCTTACCTGAGCGACTGGTTTATAAAAAAAGAACAACCGGGCTTCCTTTTTTCAAATTTACAGGCGTCCGAAATTGTTGTGGGTGACAGGTCGAGGTACCAGGTTACATTCATCGTTTCAAATCCTGAACCGGTTGCCGGTATATTTAATGTTTCCTTCAGGACAGGAGGTCCGGGTGGAAACAGAGGAGGTGGTGGCGGTGGCGGAATGATTGTACAGTCATTCCAGGGCGGACCGGGCGGCGGTCCAGGTAATTTCAGCATTTCAATGCAGGGGCGAGGCATGGAAGCTGCAGATATTTCAAAGATAGTATTCCTTGGAGCGGGAGAGGCAAAAAAAGTTGGTATTGTACTTGATGCCCAGCCAAGAGCCATGATGATAAATACTCTTTTCTCCAGGAACATCCCTGGCGAGATCAATATGCCAATCAGTGAAATAACAAAATCAAAAGAGAGAGTTAAAGAATTTACAGGTGAAGAGAAACTTGAATCAATCCCGAGGTCAATTGATTTTTCGGAGATCATCGTCGATAATGAAGATTCAGGATTTATTAAAAGCAAACAAAGCATAGTAAGCCCTCTTAAAAAGCTTCTTCACATAAAAAACAATAATGGCGAAACTTATCAGACAATTAATATGATGAATGTTCCCGAATACTGGCAGCCAGCTGTGGAATCTAACTATTATGGGAAGTACATTCTTTCTTCAGTATATACACGGGGCGGTACAGGTGATAAAGAGGTGACATGGAACACACTAATTAAAGAACCCGGACATTATGATATTTATTGCTATGTAGGCAAGAGTTTGGACCGTATGACTATCAGGGGCGGACGCCAGGGAGGAACAGGAGGTCCAGGTGGTGGCGGAGGTCCAGGTGGAGGAGCACCTGGTGGCCAGGGAGGACAAGTCGGAGCAAGAGGGCCGATGGGCAATGCCCAGAGAGGCGAGAGCCCATACAAGGATATGCATTATAAAATTTATCATGACGAGGGAGTTGAAGAACTGACCCTCGATTATCCGAACGCAGATGGCGGGTGGAATCTCCTTGGCAGGTATTACCTTTCACCAGATACAGCAAAGGTGGTTCTTACAAACAAGTCGGAAGGAAGAATTGTGATAGGTGATGCTATTAAGTGGGTTAAAGCTAATTAATGGTTTGAGGTATGTGGTGTGGGGTACGAGGTAGAAATTCCCCCTTTGAAGGAGGTAGGGGGATGTTTTGGACAAAGTAATAAATTAAAAAGATTGCTTCATCGCCCCGCTGACCCATGGCTCCTCGCAATGACAGTAAATAAATAAGATTTAAGAACAAACGAATTATGAATTAAGAAATATAAAATGAAAAGAACAATTATGACTGGCAGCAGATATGTTTTGTTATTTTTTCTGCTAATAATAAATTCCTTATTCTCTTTCGGACAAAAGGGATTGACACTTGAAGAGGCGCTGAGGGTTGCGGAATCAAACTCTCCTTCGATGAAAAGAACAAAGCTCAGCCTTGTAAGAAGCCAGGAGAACCTGAATGCACAGAATGCTGCACTGAAATCGCAGTTTTCTTTATCGGTAAATCCGATCAGTTATAGCCAGAACCGCCAATTCAATGATCTGATATCAAAATGGAACTCGACAAAAACTACTGAAAGCTTTGGTACATTCACGGTTTCACAGCCAATCCTTCTGACTGATGCAAATATCTCGCTGACCAACAGGTTTGGTTATTATGACTCTTACAGCGAATATGCCAATGCTACAAATAAAGGTTTCAGCAACAGGGTGTCACTGAGTCTCAATCAACCGCTTTTTACCTATAACCGACTGAAATTAACCCTTAAAGAGCTTCAGCTTGCACTTGAAAATACTCAGCTAAACTATGCGATACAACTTCTTTCGCTCGAAAAACAGGTTGCCCAGTATTTCTATAATGTCTATCAGAAGCAGCAAAGTCTTGAAATATCGAAGCAGGCTTTTGAGAACATGCAGAAAAGCTATGAAGTATCAAAGAACAAGGTTGATGCGGGTCTTTCTGCCCGCGAAGAGATATTCCAGGCAGAGCTTAACCTTGCCTCCTCAAAATCGGACTATGAGAACAGCGAGGTTTCATTTGAGAATGCCAAGGATGAGTTTAAGCTCCTGATTGGAATAAGTCTTTACGAAGATCTTCTGGTAATTCCAAATATTAAAGTTGATACTGTCAATGTTGATATCGCTTTTGCCATCGATCAGGGACTGGCAAACAGAATGGAACTAAGACAGCAGCAGATAAATATTGAGACTTCAACCTTCGATCTTATCCAGACTAAAGCCCTCAATGAATTTAAGGGAAATCTTGGTCTGTCTTTCGGACTTTTCGGAGACAACGAAAAATTCAAAGATGTTTATGCAAACCCGACCGATAACGAGGATGTTTCGCTATCTCTTACAATTCCACTTTGGGACTGGGGAGAAAGAAAATCAAGGATAAAAGCATCTGAAGCAACAATTGAATCATCAAAAATATCATTTGAAGAGGAACAGAATAATATAATCCTGGGTATCAGGCAGGTTTTCAGGAATCTCAACAATCTTCAGAACCAGATCGAAATCGCCCGTCAGAATGTTGTAAATGCACAACTTACTTATGACCTGAATCTTGAAAAATATAAAAACGGTGACCTTACAGGTATGGACCTTAACATTTATCAGAACCAGCTTTCAGAAAAACAGCTTTCCTATACCAACTCACTTATCTCATATAAACTTGAACTGCTTAATCTTAAGATACAGACGCTTTACGATTTTGAGAAAAAAGAACCAGTCACCAAGGTAACGACCCTAAATAAATAAAACATAATTTATATTTCCATGAAAAAAATCTTAATCATATCAGCAACCGCTATTTTTGTTATAATCGGATGCAGGAATAATAATCAGAACCTGACTGCCGATATCGAAATACCGGTTTCAGTCCAGGAAATCAGGCTTACATCAATAAAGGAATTTGTAAATACTACTGGTACTGCTTTCCCGAAAGGTGAAATTGAGCTGTCATCGAAGATCACCGCTTCATACTATCTTGAAAAAAATCCTCAGACCGGAAGGCTTTGGCAGATGGGAGATAAAATCAAAGAAGGAGCGCTGATTGCCCGTCTTGAAGACAGGGAATATGTTATCTCCGTGAAACTTGAAACAAACCAGCTTAACCTCGAACTTGCTGAAAGTGAACTAAAAAAGCAGGAGTCACTCTACGAAAAAGGCGGGGTAACACTCAAGGAGCTGAAGACTGCCAGCATTGAATATGAAAATGCAAAAACCAGTGTTGAAAATGCAAAACTTCAGATGGCTAAAACCAGGATAGTTGCTCCAATCAACGGAGTAATTGTCGATCTTCCTTATTATACGCAGGGTACTCAGATTGCATCCGGTTCAAAAATTGCCAAAATCATGGATTACCTGACAATGTACATGGAGGTTCAGCTTCCTGAAAAATACATATCAGTTATAAAGCCTTCACAGAATGTCAACCTTACAAATTATACAATCCCGGGAGACACTATTATAGGACTGGTGACACAACTATCTCCGGCTATCGATGCCGATACCAGGACTTTTAAGGGTAATATCCAGATAAACAACAGGGATTATCTGTTAAGACCGGGTATGTTTGTGAAAGCGGATATAGTTACCAACAATAAGGATTCAGTCATAGTGATCCCGAAAAACATTATCCTGTCGCGCCAGAGAGGAAAAACAGTATTCATTATCGACCGCAGTGTGGCAGCTGAAAGGGTGATAGAAACAGGACTTGAAAACATCTCTGATGTTGAAGTTACCAGGGGACTTATGAAGGGTGAACGGGTTGTGACAAGCGGCTTTGAGACACTCAGCAACAAGTCGAAGGTTAAAATTATTAAATAACTGACATGAACAGTATTGCCCGTTTTGCGGTAAAATATCCTGTCACTGTCCTGATGCTGGTGCTGGGTATTGTTCTTCTTGGGTTTATCTCTTTCGGCAAGCTTGGAACAGATCTGTTTCCCGATCTTAACACTCCAAAGATTTATATCGAGCTGAAGGCAGGAGAAAAGCCCCCGGAGGAGATTGAGAAGAATTATGTCGACCAGATTGAATCACTTTCTATGCAGCAAAGCGACGTTGTGCAGGTTTCATCTGCATCAAAGGTCGGATCTGCCACAATAACAGTTGAATACGATTGGAATAAGGATATGGATGAAGCTTTTCTTGATCTTCAGAAAGAGCTTAACACGTTTGCCCAGAATTCCGATCTTGAAGGTTTCACAATATCACAATACGATCCGAATGCTTCGCCTGTCATGACAGTCGGACTTAAGAATGAGCACATCAGTAATATGGATGAGCTCAGGAAAATCGCTGTCAACTATATCCGTAACGAGCTGGTCAGGATAGAAGGAGTTGCCGATGTGCGGCTGACCGGAGATGAAGAGAGTGAAGTGGTAATTGAAACTAATAATTATGTGCTTCAGTCGTACGGAATTACATCTGATGTAATTGCAGCACAGATAAGCAATTACAACAGGAATGTCTCAGGAGGCTCAATCGTCGATATGGGTACAAAATATACTGTTAAAGGAGTGACAGTACTCTCCGAACTTAAGGATCTCGAAAATATTATTGTAGGATTCACACAGCCCTCAACAACATCAGTTACAACCGGGACCAATGCAAGTCAGAGTGCAACGACATCTTCAGAGAAAGTGCCGGTCTACCTGAGAGACGTGGCAACTATAAAAATGGAGAATAAAGATCCGGAGAATATTGTTACCATTAACGGTGAGAGATGTGTCGGATTATCAATTTACAAGGAACCAAAATTCAATACGGTTGATGCCGTTAAAAGCCTTGATAAGGCATTTGAAGATCTTGGCAAAGCACTGCCGGGTTATGAATTCATTAAGGTTCAGGACCAGGGGAATTATATACATAATGCCATCAGCGAGGTAAAAAATACATTATTGATAGGAATTTTCCTTGCTGTGTTTATCCTCTATATCTTCCTAAGGCGGATCGGAACCACTCTTGTCATTAGCGTTGCAATCCCAATTTCAATTATCGCCACCTTCAACCTGATGTATTTCAATCACCTCACCCTTAACATAATGACACTGGGAGGGCTTGCGCTTGGCGCGGGAATGCTGGTCGACAATGCTATTGTTGTCCTTGAAAACATTACAAGACTAAGGGAAGAAGGTGTTCCGTTCAAAGATGCAGTCATCAACGGAACAGGGCAGGTTGGAGGTGCGATAACCGCTTCAACAGTAACGACAATTGTTGTTTTCCTGCCGATAGTTTACCTGCATGGAGCTTCGAGTGAGATGTTCAAAGACCAGGCATGGACAGTTGCCTTTGCGCTTCTGTCATCATTGCTTGTGGCAATGCTGGTCATTCCCATGCTTGTATCGACACTCTTTTCCGATAAGAAAAAAGCCAAAATGTCTGCTCCTCTGCAATTTAAAGGGTACTCCCGCTTTCTTGAAAAAGCTGTTGAGAAAAGAAAACTTGTGATTATCCTGGCTGTTATCCTTATGGCCGGATCGGCATTGCTGATACCGCATCTGGGAAGCGAATTTATGCCCGGATCTGAATCTGCCGAATTTACAGTAAATCTTAAACTCCCTGAAGGCACGAGTCTTGAGCGGACTTACAGCACTGCCATGAAGACAGAAGGTATCATAAAGGAATTGCTTGGAGATAAGATAGAATTGATCTATTCCCAATCCGGTGAAGCCAATACCTCTTCTCTTACCGAAACCACAGGAACAGAAGGTGAGAATACTGCATCATTAAAAATAATTCTGAAAAAAGAATTTGCCTCTTCTACAAATAATGCAGTTACGCTTATTGATAACTACCTCGCAACGATCCCCGATCTTGAAGTGACTTTTACGCGGGAGGAGACTGCCCTCCAGTCATCCCTTGGTACAACGGAGGCCCCTTTTGCTCTTGAAATTTCAGGCGAAGATTATACAGAGCTTGAAAGAATTCTTAATGAGTCAAAAACCATTCTTGCGAATAATAAGGGGTTATATAACATTACTACCTCAATGGATGAGGGTACTCCTGAGGTTGAGGTGGCCATTGACCGTTTCAAGACAAGTTACTACAGTGTGACTGTCGAAAGTGTTATCAGCCAGTTGAAAAATTATCTGTCGGGCTCCTCTGCCGGCAGTTTCGAAAAGGATGGCGAGATGAAAGACATTACTGTCAAGCTTGGAGATATTTCGCTTCATCAGCTTAAAGATATTATGATTACCGCCGGAAGTGTTAAAGTGCCTCTCAGCGAACTTGCCACGATCAAAACGGTTGTGAGCCCGAGGGAAATAACAAGACGAAACCAGTCAAGAACCTGCTATATATATGCAAATGTAGGCAGTGATGCTGCTTTCGATAAAGTTATAAAAAATGCGACAATGGCTCTAAAAACTGTTACTCTTCCGGTAGATTATAAGATGGAGTTCACCGGCCAGGAGCTTAAGAGAAAAGAATCGACATCAAATCTTTCATTTGCACTTTTCCTTTCTCTTATTCTTGTTTTCATGGTGCTTGCAGCTCAGTTCGAATCCATAATACAACCATTTGTAATAATGTTAACTATCCCGCTGGCAGGCGTCGGTACTATCCTGACTTTCTTCCTTCTTGGCAAAACACTTAATATGATGGCATACATAGGAATTATAATGCTGGGAGGTATTGCTGTAAACAATGCCATTCTGCTTATTGATCGTATAAACCAGCTGCGCGAAGGAGGTATGGGCAAGAAGGATGCGATCGTATCTGCCGGTTCCCAGAGGATCAGACCTATACTTATGACAAGCCTGACAACTATACTTGCACTTCTCCCTCTTACTATCGGTATCGGCGAAAGTGCTTCTCTCAGAGCTCCAATGGCACTGGCCGTTATTGGCGGACTGGTTTCTTCCACACTTTTGACTTTGGTGGTGATCCCTTGCGTTTACTGGGTTTTTGACACATTCAGCAGCTGGATAACAGGAAGCGGAAAAAAAGCTGATGCAGTATAATTTCTTATAAGCCAGGACATGGATTTTATTTTAAAAAGAAGAATTCTCATTATCATGCTTTTTGCCGGGCTTACTATGCTCGGTTATGTCTCTTATAAGAAACTACCCGTCGAACTTATCCCGGCTTCTGACCTTCCCATGCTTATTGTTCAGGTAGGCACACCGCTTGAGATGGATCCTTCATATATTGAAACCCAGGCTGTTGTGCCTCTCGAAGGTGCTATCGGTACGCTTGAAGGAATTGAGAAAATCGAAACCACAATATCATCACGCTATGGCAGTATAAATATCTACTATGACCAGAATGCCGATCTCAAATATGCAAACCTCAAGCTCCAGGAAAAGATTGATATCGTAAAAAACTCAATCCCTTCCGAATTTATAATAAATGTCTTAAAGATCGATCTCCGGCAGCTTACAAATCAGTTTATGGAGCTGCAGGTGAGAGGAGAAGGGGGTTCAGACAGGATCCGGAATATTGCCGATCGTGAAATAAAACCGCAACTCGAAAATATAGATGGAATTGCCGGTGTGCAAGTATATGGGGGACAGGAAAACTCGATCGAGATCAGACTTAATGAAAAAGCCTGCAAGGCCTACGGGATAACAATGAGCCAGGTGAGGAACATGCTTAACAATAACAATGCGCAAAAGACGTTTGTCGGCATTGCTGTTGACGGGAGCAATAAGCTGTTTGTAAATGTCACTTCAGAATATACCGATGTAAAGGATATTGGCAGCATTATCGTAAAACAAAAGGGGCCAATACTCCTGAGGGATATTGCAGAGATATTTTTCGGGGTGAAGGAAGAGAGCTCATACAGTCGTGTTAACGGACTTGATGCAGTAACGGTAACCCTGGTAAATGATAACCAGGCAAACCTCATTAATCTCTCGCACAAAGCTATTGACAGGGTAGAAAAGCTTAATAAGGAACTTAAGTCTTCAGGAGTTGAAATTGTTGTTCAGAACAACTCCGCCGAGATAATGGAAAAGAATATAAACCAGATCATAAATCTTGCGATTACCGGGGGTATTCTTGCTGTTTTGATACTCTTCTTTTTTCTCAGGAACTTTCGTCTTGTTACCGTAATCGCGGTTTCCATCCCTATTTCAGTTTATACCGCTTTTAATTTCTTCTACGCATATGATATTTCAATTAACAGCCTGACTCTTGTCGGAATAGCCCTCGCCATAGGTATGCTTGTCGATAATTCGGTGGTTGTGCTTGAGAATATTTACCGGCTGGCGGGCACGGGAAAGGAACATAAGATTGCTGTTAAGCAAGGGACAACAGAAGTATGGAGGTCAGTCTTTGCTTCTACCCTGACAACTGTAATAGTATTTCTGCCTTTTATTTTTTCATCAAATTTCCTGATAAAAATCTTTATCAGGAACATAGGCGTTTCAATAATTACAACGCTTATGGTATCGCTCGCGGTAGCTCTTATGGTCATTCCTATGGCCACCTATTTCCTGATTAACAGAACATCCAAAAGCAATTCGCAGATATATCAGAAGCTCTCCCTGCATAACCGTCTCATCCAGGCATATCACCTTATTTTAAAGGCCAGCATGAGAAACCCGGCTGCAACAATTATTGGGACACTGGTCGTCTTTTTTGCAGCGCTTCTTATAAGTCTTACCTTAAGCATAAACACCACACAGGAGGTCGACTCAACAAATTTCAGGCTGTCGGTAACGATGCCTGCAGGATCGACACTTGAAAAAACCGATGCTGTAGTAACTGAGATAGAATCGAGGATCGCAGGCATTCCTGAAAAAGATGATGTTATTAGCCGTATTGAGGAAGAGCAGGCAACCGTAACTATCAATCTTGCAAAGGATTGGGACAAGAAAAGCAAGCGCAAGCTGCCTGAAATAAAAAATGAGATCGAAGAAAAAACGAAAAACATCTCCTCGGCAGAGATTAGCATGGATGAGATCTCAACAAGCGGAGGATTTACGTCAGCCGCAGGTGGCATGTCAGGAGTTAACCCTGGTACTAATTTTATGAATCTCCTGGGTCTGGGCACTCAGAGTGAAAGCGTGATCATCAAGGGACAAAATTTTGAACAAATGAGAAACCTTGCTGAAGATATCAAAACATATATCGACGATCTGGAAACGATTAACAATGTCAGTGTCAATGTGCAGGAGAATACACCTGAGGTTCATCTTATCTTCGATATGGACTATATCAGCAGAAATAATTTTAACCTGATGAATTTATCATCTGCCCTTGCAACATTCGGAAGGGAATATTCTTCGGGGGCAACATTAAAACAGGGAAATGAAACCTATGATATCATGCTGAAATATGCTGATGAAACGGGAGAGGTGAAGAAAAACACGGATAAAACGATCGATGATCTGAAAACTCTTGAAGTAACCGGAAGCAGCGGTGCAATTATGGACATGCAAGAGCTTTCCGACATTGTTTTCTCTTTCGGAATGGGAAACATTCACCGTGAGAACCAGGAGAAAAGAGTCACCGTAACGTATAGTTTCACTGATGATATCAGGAACTCCAAAGATCTTCTTGAAGGAGCGAGAGCAGATATCGAAACGATTGTTAATGGGTTGAACATACCCTCCGGAATAGCTGTAGAGGTCGTTCATGAAGAGAATCAGCTCAAAGATTTTTACACTCCGCTGGGCATTGCTTTCCTGCTGATTTTTATGATCCTTGCAGCAGTATTTGAATCGTTATCAGTACCGTTTGTTCTTTTATTCAGCATTCCTCTTGCTGCTCTCGGATCAATTATTGCATTGATACTAACCAGAAATTCATTACTCAGTCTCAATACACTTACAGGATTTCTTATACTCCTGGGAATAGTTGTCAATAATGGTATCCTCCTTATTGATTATACCAATATTTTAAGGAGAAGAGGATACCGAAGGTCAAGAGCTTTGATGACTGCAGGAGTTGCAAGACTCAGACCCATTCTTATCACTGCTTCAACCACAGTGATAGCAATGGTCCCGCTGGCAATGGGGAAAGCTGAATTTGTCTCGGTTATCGGAGCCTCATTCGCAATAACAGTTATTGGCGGTCTGTCCTTAAGCACGCTTCTCACGCTGGTTTTCATTCCTACATTTTACTCCGGCCTCGAGAATGCACTTAAATGGTTCAATTCTCTGTCATTAAAAACCAGGATCATACAGGCAGTTGTTTTTGCATTCTTAATTTACTTGATTTACACTCACATTGATAAGTTCCTCTGGAAGCTTATCACGACAATCCTGTCGCTGATCATTGTTCCGGCTACCTCCTGGTTTGTGATGAACAGCCTCAGGAAAGCTAGAGAAACAGTAATTCCACCAGATGAGAATATAAACATATATCTTCAGAGCCTTGTAAAAATATATGACAGGGAGAATCGCTGGATGAGAGAGTGGAATGCAGGTGCAAAGATCAGGGAAAGACTCGGGTATGCAAAGCAGTATAAATCGTGGAAGGATATGGACCAGCTAACCTGGCAGATCCCGATCCTCGGATTTATAATTTATTTTACTTACTTCTACCTCAACAGCGGATTCTGGATCTTCATTTTCAGCATTATAACGTGGTTCATTCTTCTCGGTATATGGATCCCGTTCAGAAAGCTGTTTGGAAACATAACATCAGTTGTCGAAAGAAAATTCCTTAGAAAACTTACTTCTCTTGCCAATTTTGTCGTTTTCTGGCTGGTACCGATCTTCAACCTTATCTATTTCCAGGTCAAATGGGATAACCTGGCGACAGTGCTTATTCTAGGATTTTTATGGTTTACAGGCCTTTTCATTTGGAAAACTGGTCAGAAGCTAAGCAAAGAGAATATTGATATTTACAGGCTTGAAGGAAGGTTTAAAGGAATCCGCAAGACTACTTATAAGATTGTGGCCGCAGTTCCTTTGATTGGCAAAAAGAAAAAACCATTCAAAGCTCTTAATTGCGTTTCAATGAATATTGGCAACGGTATGTTTGGATTACTGGGGCCTAACGGTGCCGGTAAAACAACGCTGATGAGAATTATCTGCGGGATACTTGAGCAGAGTTACGGCAAGGTATGGATCAACGGACTCGACACACAGAAAAAACGTGAGGAGCTGCAGGGACTTATCGGTTACCTTCCGCAGGAATTTGGAAGTTACGAAAACATGACTGCACATGAATATCTTCATTATCAGGGTATGCTGAAGAATATAATCGATGCAAAAACCAGGGAAGAGAGAGTGACTTATGTGCTGCAGTCAGTTCACATGGAAGATCGCCGTAATGAAAAGATCGGCTCCTATTCAGGAGGGATGAAACAGAGAATGGGTATTGCGCAGATACTTCTTCACCTGCCGAGGATACTTGTTGTCGATGAACCTACTGCAGGACTCGATCCGAGGGAAAGGATCAGGTTCAGAAACCTGCTTGTTGAGCTCAGCCGCGAACGTATTGTCATATTCTCGACACACATTATCGAAGATATTTCAAGTTCCTGCAACCAGGTTGCAGTTCTTAACAAGGGTATGCTCAGATACCTTGGCAAACCTATTGATATGACAAAAGAGGCAGAAGGACATGTCTGGCAGTTCAACATTCCTTCGAAGGACTTCGGAAAGTTTGTCGAAGAGCACCTTGTAGTGCATCATATGTCAGAGGGCGACAATGTAAGAGTGAGGGTAATTTCGGAATTCAAGCCATGGGAGAATGCAGTTAATGCAAGTCCCAATCTTGAGGATGCATATCTATGGCTACTACGTAAAAAAGACAATCATGAAAAGCAGAACACTATATAATTATTTCACCTTAATTCAGAAGATGATCCTTTACAACCTGAGGATCATCTTCGCCAACAAATTCATCTGGTTTCTTGCCGGGTCAGTTTTATTCTATTTCGGATTATCGGTGATTTACGTATTTTCAAATGATGTGTCGAGGATGAAGGATCTTTACGAAGTATTCATATTCTCAGGTATATTGCTGGTTTTTTACCCTTCGGTTTTCGGTATTCAGAATGACCAGGATGCAAGGACAATCGAGATTCTTTTCGGCATTCCCAATTACAGGTACAAAGTATGGCTTGTAAGGATAATCCTGATATTCGTAATTGCTTTTCTGATCATGCTTGTATTTACATTCCTGTCTTCGGTTTTGATAGTTAAATTCCAGTTTGTAAAAGTGACCGTACAGGTTATGATCCCTGTTCTTTTCCTTGGCATGATGGCTTTTATGCTATCGACAGTGATAAGGAATGGCAACGGAACCGCTGTTATAATGATCATCTTCGGGATCTTGTTCATGATCCTCCAGGATCCGCTTCGTAAAAGCCAGTGGAATGTTTTTCTCAATCCATTCAACCCAGCTTATGATGTCAATGAAACAACCTGGGCATTAATTACACTGAAGAACAGGATAATACTTACAACGGGTATCATTGTTTTCCTTCTCGCGGCGTTGTTCAATCTGCAGAAAAGGGAGAAATTCATGTAAGTGTAAAAGTCTTGCGGTCTTGCGATCTTTAAAAGCCCCCTCCAGCTGGCAGGATTGTGGGGGGTTATTCAAATGGGTGCTCCTTGCTGAAATCGGGCCTGTAGTTCTGATAGCTGTCCATATCCTGGACCCATCCATTGCGGAATCCAAGATCTTCCATCGCTTCAACAACGGATTCATATTCTGATTTGTACAAGATCCTTTTAAGATCCGGATGATTGCTGACATATGGTGTGGGATGATACTGCGACATGAGCGACAGGTTCACTCCTGCCGAAAGCTCTGCTGCAATACTTTTCAGCACTTTTTTGCTCTCCTCAGCATGTCCGGGTAAAACAAGATGCCTGATAAGCATACCATTTTCTGCCCTCCCCTCACTATCCATCCGAAGGGTTGAGCCTTTCTGAAAATACATTCTTATAAGGGCCCGGAGTGCCACCTCAGGATAATCGGCAGCATCTGAAAATTCTCCTGCAACATAGCTTGTAACATACTTATAATCGGGGAGATAGACATCTATCATCCCGTCAAGGCTGTCAATCACTTCAGGTTTATCATAGCTGTTTGTATTATAGACTGTTACAGGTTTTAATCCTCTTGCATTTAGTCCTCTAATTATTGCTTTTACCTGTGGTACAACATGGGAGGGTGAAACAAATCCGACTGCTTTAATACTACCGGAAAGGATCTTTTCAATCTGATTGAGTACTTCATTAAAATCTGTGATCTCTCTTCTGCACTCACCTCCCGGTCTGCTTATATCGTAGTTCTGGCAATAGATACACCTCAGGTTGCATCCCGAAAAGAAAACATTGCAGATTCCATTGGGTCCGCTTATTGAGGGTTCTTCTCCCCTGTGGATGCAAATCGAAGCAATGTTCATCCCTGCATCGGACCTGCAGTATCCTGTACCTCCCTCAAACCTGTTCACCCTGCATTCACGGGGACAAAGGGTGCAATTGGATAAAAGAGCGAACTCGTCATTCGTATAGATATCTTGGATCATTTAAAAGCTATAAAATCACGTCAACTTAAATTTACCCCCACCCCCCCGGGAGAGGCTTTAAAATTATCATAATTTGAAAAGTCCCCCCTGGGGGATTTAGGAGTGTAAAATAAAAAGAAATTCCACCAACACTTGCTAATTCTAAAACAATAATTATCTTTGCAAGCGAATTGAGGGGCAATTGATACCTAGGGGACCAGAGTCCCCTATTTTATTATAAGTTTTCAGGGGATGATCGACAGGGAAAAGATAGAGGAATCAGTAAAGGAGTACATCCATGGGTCGGATCTGTTTCTTGTTGCTGTGAAAGTAAGCAGTTCAAATAAAATAACTGTGCTGGTGGACACGAAAGAAGGAATAACCATTGATGAATGCGCATTGCTTCACCGCAACATTGAGAATGGTCTCGACCGCGATGTTGATGATTTTGAACTCCAGGTATCCTCTCCCGGTCTGGATATGCCCTTTGGTGTCATAGAACAGTATTATAAGAATGAAGGACAAAAAGTATCTGTGGTCGACGACGAAGGATCAAAGTACACCGGGATACTGAAAAACGTTACAAAAGGAGGCTTTGACCTTGAAACTGAAGTAAAAGTCAAAGGAAAAGCAAAAGTGGTCAGGGATGTTCCCTTCAATTTTGACCAGATCAAATCGACAAGAATTGTATTAACGATAAAATAATATCTAGAAGAATATAGCAGATGGAAAATATTAATTTGATCGATACCTTTTCAGAATTCAAAGAGCTCAAGAATATTGACCGTCCCACGATGATGAGTGTACTGGAGGACGTATTCAGGAGTATGCTGGCAAAAAAATATGGTTCAGCTGACAATTTCGACATCATTGTCAATATCGACAAGGGCGACTTTGAAATATGGAGAAACAGGGTTGTGGTGGAGGATGATGAACTGGTTGATCCTAACCTGCAGATCCCCCTTTCAAAAGCTAAAGAGATTGATGAAGATTACGAGGTTGGAGAAGAGGTTTCGGATGAAGTGAAATTTCTTGATTTCGGAAGAAGAGCGATTCTGTCCCTCAGGCAAAACCTTACCGCGAGAATTCTTGATCTTGAAAAGAACAACATATACATCAAGTATAAGGACAGGATTGGCGAGATAGTCACAGGAGAAGTCTACCAGGTGTGGAAAAGGGAAATTCTCGTACTGGACGATGATGGTAATGAGCTTATTATACCTAAAAGTGAACAGATACCATCTGATCATTTCCGCAAGGGCGATTCGATAAGAGCAGTTGTAATTAAGGTGGAAATGAGAAACAATACGCCGTTTATCATTCTAAGCCGCACTTCGCCAGTATTCCTTGAAAGGCTCTTCGAACTTGAAGTGCCCGAGATCTTTGACGGGCTTATAACCATAAAAAAGATTGTCAGGGTTCCCGGAGAGCGCGCCAAAGTGGCAGTGGAATCATATGATGAAAGGATTGATCCGGTCGGAGCCTGTGTCGGTATGAAAGGATCAAGGATCCATGGTATTGTCAGAGAGCTTCGCAACGAAAATATCGATGTGATCAATTATACATCCAATAATCAGTTGTTCATTCAGAGAGCCCTGAGTCCTGCAAAGATAACTTCTATCAAGCTTGTAGAAGAGACAAAAAGAGCAGAGATATATTTAAAACCCAATGAGGTTTCCCTGGCTATTGGGAAAGGCGGACTTAACATCAAGCTTGCCAGCCAGCTGACCGGATATGAGATTGATGTTTACAGAGAACCGGGAGGAGAAGATGAAGAGGATGTCAATCTTGAGGAATTCAGCGATGAAATTGAAGACTGGATAATCGAGGAACTGAAGGCGATCGGATGCGACACTGCCAGGAGCGTTTTGAATCTTTCAATAAGCGATCTTGTTAAACGTACCGATCTTGAAGAAGAAACAGTGAAGGAAGTAGTGAATATTCTCAAAGCTGAATTTGAATAATATTTATCACAATAAAACCGCTTAAGATTTAAGAAGAACTAAGGACATATCTATGACTGAAGATATTAAGGCAACAAGATTAAGCAAAGCAGCCCATGAATTCAACGTGGGGATCTCCACTATTGTGGAATTCCTGCACAGGAAGGGCTTTGATCTTGATCCAAATCCAAACACCAAATTACCTCACGAAGCGTACATTCTTCTTTTAAAAGAATACAGCAGTGACCTTAATGTCAAAAAGGAATCTGAAAAGCTTATGCTGAAAGATCTGCATAAGAAAAAAGAGACTGTCTCAATTGACGATGTTCCCGATAGCAGCAATAGTGAGGATCAGGAAAGAGATGAGGAGATCCTTATAAAAGATTCTTCACTTACCCAAAAAACCATAGAATTTAAGACTGAGGTTAAAAAGCCTGATATCAAGCTTGTTGGGAAGATTGATCTTGAAAAGACCCTTAAGCCAAAAATAACCAAACCTGAAACACCCAAACCTGCTGAGGAAAGGAAAGCCCAGAAAGAGACTGCTGAAGTGAAAGTAGCAGAAAAGAAAAAGCAGGTTGAAGAAAAGACAAAGCCAGCCGGAGATGAAACTGCCAGCGATGAAAAGGCAAAATCACAAATAGATATCCATATAGTCGGGAAAATTGATCTGGAAACAGTAACCAGGGAGACCAAAGTTCCAAAGAAAGAGGCTAAGGAAAAGCCAAAGGAAAAACGAGCAGAGAAAGATGACTCACTGAAGGAGGATAAGAAGGGTCCTGCTAAAAAAGAAAAAGTACCGGCTGAAGAAACAATCGCAGAAATAAAAGTCCCGGAAGTAACTGCTGATGAAAATATTGCAGAAGATACCCTGATAGAAAAGGAAGAAGAAGAGATAGTTGAATTATACAAGCCGCATATTGAGAAATTATCAGGATTAACTGTTGTCGGTAAGATTGATCTTCCTGCTGGTGAAAGGAAAAAGCCTGTTTCATATCAGCAGGTAAACATAGATAGTGAATCTGATTTCAGGAGAAAAAGGAAAAGAAAGAGGATTTCCAAGGAAAAAGATCAGGTGCCGGTTGTTAAGCCATTACCTTCAGACAAGAAGGATAAACCTGTAAAGAGGGTCATAAAAAAAAGGTCGGTACGTGCTGAAGTAGATGAAGAAGAAGTTCAGAAGCAGATAAAGGAAACCCTTGCTCGTCTGACCACAAAGGGAAAATCGAAAGGATCAAGGTACCGCAGGGAGAAAAGGGAGGCAATAAGCCAGAAGCATCGTGAGGACGAGGACAGGATAGAACTTGAAAAGAATATCCTGAAGGTCACTGAGTTTGTTTCAGTTAATGAGCTTGCCTCGATGATGAATACTCCTGTTACCGACATTATCTCAACCTGCATGAATCTTGGTCTTTTTGTGTCAATAAATCAGCGTCTCGATGCTGAAACACTGGCCCTGTTAGCAGATGAATTCGGTTATAAAGTTGAATTCGTTAGTGCTGAATTACAAGAAACAGTCAGGGAAGTTGAAGATGATGAAGAAGATCTCAAGCCGCGCCCACCTATCGTTACTGTTATGGGTCATGTTGACCATGGAAAAACAAAACTTCTCGATTATATCCGGAGGACAAACGTAATTGCCGGAGAAGCAGGAGGTATAACTCAGCATATTGGAGCCTATGGAGTTATCCTTGACGACGGACGCCAGATAACCTTCCTTGATACACCAGGTCATGAAGCGTTTACAGCAATGCGTGCAAGAGGTGCCCAGATTACAGATATAGCGATTATTGTTGTAGCCGCCGATGATGGCGTTATGCCTCAGACCATCGAAGCTATCAACCATGCCTCTGCAGCAGGTGTTCCTATAGTTTTTGCAATAAACAAGATCGACAAGCCTACGGCAAACACGGAAAAGATTAAGGAGGCCCTGGCAAACATGAACTATCTGGTTGAGGACTGGGGAGGCAAGTACCAGTCGCAGGAGATCTCCGCAAAAACCGGCCTGAACATTGACCTTCTTCTTGAAAAGGTACTGCTCGAAGCCGAGATGCTTGACCTCAAAGCCAATCCCAACAAACCTGCAATCGGAACAATTATAGAATCATCTCTTGACAAGGGACGGGGGTATACGGCTACAGTACTGGTTAAAGCCGGTACGCTCAGGATCGGTGATATTATGATTGCCGGTGCCAGTTTTGGGCATGTCAAGGCAATGTACAATGAAAGAGGGGCCAAGGTCGATGAAGTTGGTCCTGCCACTCCGGCACTTATTTTAGGATTGAACGGTGCACCCCAGGCAGGCGACAAATTCAATGTTATGGAGAACGACCGCGAAGCAAAGGATATTGCAACCAAAAGAGCCCAGCTTCAGAGAGAACAGGGTCTGCGCACACAGAAGCATATTACCCTCGACGAGATAGGAAGACGTATTGCAATTGGCAACTTCCAGGAGCTTAACATAATAGTAAAAGGTGATGTTGACGGATCGATTGAAGCATTAAGCGATTCACTTATTAAGCTTTCAACACCTGAAATAGAATTGAATATTATTCATAAGGCTGTCGGCCAGATATCTGAATCGGATGTTCTGCTCGCAGCTGCCTCAAATGCCATTATTGTAGGGTTTCAGGTGCGGCCTTCGCTCAGCGCCCGCAAACTAGCTGAAAAAGAGGAAATTGATGTAAGGCTATATTCAATTATCTATGATGCTATAGAGGAGATCAGAGCAGCAATGGAGGGCATGCTTTCGCCTGAAGTGAAAGAAGAGATCATAGCTACACTCGAAATCCGCGACATTTTCAAGGTTACAAAAGTTGGAACTGTAGCAGGCTGTTATGTCAAGGAGGGAAAAATTACAAGAAACACAAAAGTGCGGGTAATACGCGACGGCATAGTTATTTATACAGGTGAGCTCGGCTCTCTGAAACGTTTCAAGGACGATGTTAAAGAGGTTGTAGGTGGTTATGAATGCGGACTTAACATAGCCAATTTCAACGACATTAAAGTCGGAGACTTTATTGAGGGTTACCAGCAGGTGGAAGTAAAAAAGACTCTATAACAACTCCTGATATTTTTGAGCCGAAAGAAGAGTTTTTGCTTCCGAAGGATCAGAAATCTTTATTTTAATCATCCATCCTTTCCCGTAAGGATCTTTATTGACCACATCTGGTGATTCTTCGAGTGCCGGATTTACTTCAATTATCTCCCCTCCAACCGGCATGAAAATATCGGACACTGTTTTCACAGCCTCTATAGTTCCGAATACTTCTTCCTTTTTAAGAGTCTCACCCAGAGTTTCGATCTCAAGGAAAACTATATCCCCAAGCTCTCCCTGGGCAAAATCAGTTACTCCAACAAAACCGAAATCACCTTCAACGCGAAACCATTCATGGTCTTTTGTGTAAAGTAAATCTGTCGGTACATTCATATCCTTTTGTATTATAGAATTAATATATAAACTGAATTGTTTTTTGATCAGTCCAAAAATAAAGATTTTTTTTAAAAACCTTTGGTGTTGTCAGGATTAGTGACGTTTCTTCTCGTCGAATCCTTTATCACAAGCTCAGTCCTGATAATTTTTGTCTGAAAAGGCATCTCCTTTTTTCTTTCAATACGGCCGATAAGGAGTTTAACGGCTTCTTCCCCGATGATATACCCATGCTGCTCAACTGAAGTGAGGGAGGGATCTGTAATATCCGAGATCATTCCGCTGGTAAATCCGACAATGGAAATGTCTTCAGGTACTTTGTATCCGCCCTGCTTGACTATTTTCATAGCTTCTGCTGCCGTCAGATCGTTCACCGCAAATATTCCGTCGGGTTTGTTTTTCCTGTTCAGCAAACCCGGAACAACCTTTACAGCTTCTCCGCTTGTATCACAATTGATAATATTCTCCTCCAGAACAGGTAAATTGTAATCTTTAAGTGCTTTGATATAACCATTTTTCCTGTCCCTTCCAATGTTTACATCAGTTGGACCCGAAAGATGGATAATATTTCTGCATCCGGTTTTTATCAGGTGCTTTACTGCTTCATAAGCTCCTGTTTCATCATCGACTATAACCCTGTCAGTCTCGATCTCATCACAAATCCTGTCAAAAAACACAAGGGGGATCCTGTTATCTATGATCTTCCGGAAATGTTCAAAATCCCTGGTAACCTTTGCAACAGAGACAAGGATCCCGTCGACCCGGCTTGAGAGAAGCGTCTGGACCGCCTGGACTTCCCTCAGGTAGGTTTCATTTGACTGGCAGAACATTACGTGATATCCTGAACCATAAGCAAAGTCTTCAATTCCGCTGATCACGGTCGAGAAAAAATAGTGGACTATCTCCGGAACTATCACTCCTATTATTTTGCTTTTTCCGCTTAAAAGGCTTAGTGCAATCGGATCGGGTTTGTAATTCCATTTAATGACAAGTTCCCTGACTGCCTTTTTTGTTGCCGGACTTATATCCGGATGCTCCTTCATTGCTTTGGAGACCGTTGAGGGTGAAATTCCAAGTTCCCTTGCAATATCTTTAATGGTAACCTGTCCTTTTTTCATAATCCTCAGTGAGATTCCTGTTTATATATTTTTTACAAGTTAGTTCAAATAATCTGTTTTTCATTAACTTTGCTAAAAATGGGCCTTTCGCAAAGATTTTGTTTAATGAAAAATTAAACAAAACTACTGTTTCTGGTGTAAGTCCTTTTCTGATTCTAAAAGTTATTAACATTTCAAACGTTTGCGGTGATATATCTTAAACGCCTGAAAATTAATGCTTTCAATTAAATATAATTCAATTTCTTTATTAATTTTGGTATTTCGAAAAACAACCTTATGAAGATAATTAAAATCAGTTCTAATGTAATCTTAATCCAAAATCCAATGAAAAGACGAATTTTTAAGATGCTCACCGTACTTTTTCTTGGAATTCTTGTTACCGGAGAGCTATACGCCCAGGGTATAAGAATTACAGGTAAAGTGACGGATGAAGCAGATGGTTCAGCCCTGATCGGAGTAACGGTCCAGGAAAAGGGAACCACTAATGGAACTATTACTGATGTAAAAGGCAGCTTTAGTCTGACAGTTGCGAGCAATGCCACCTTGGGTATTTCTTACATCGGGTACAAGTCTCTGGAGATCCCTGTAAATAATCAAACCTCATTTAACATAGCAATGGCGGTTGAGGACAAGAGACTTTCGGAAGTAGTAGTTATCGGGTATGGTACAACAACCAGAAAAGATGCTACGGGATCTGTTGCTGCAGTTGTATCGCGCGATTTCAATAAAGGCTCGGTTTCTTCACCTCAGTCGCTGATTGTAGGTAAAGTTCCGGGAGTATCTGTTATAAGCGCCGGTGGCGACCCGACCGGTGGAGCTACAATAAGGATCAGGGGCGGTTCTTCAATGTCGGCCAGCAATGATCCGCTAATCGTAATTGATGGTGTGGCAATTGACAACAGCGGCGTATCAGGTATGCCAAACCCGCTCAACCTTCTTAACTCAAATGATATTGAGTCATTCACTGTTCTTAAAGATGCCTCCGCAACTGCAATCTATGGTTCAAGGGCATCAAACGGTGTTATTTTAATTACCACAAAGAAGGGTTTGCTGAACAAACCCATGAAAGTCACATACGATGGATCAATTTCTTTCGGAACACGGACTGGTCAGATTGATGTGCTGAATACACAGGAGTTTATCAAGGAGGTTCTTTCAAAGTATCCTGATGGTACAGCAGCTGCAAAACTACTTAAAACAAACAGTACCAACTGGCAGAACCAGGTGTATCAGACTGCTGTATCACATGACCATAACATAAGCCTCACAGGGAGCTACAAAATCCTTCCTTACCGTGCTTCAATTGGTTACACTAATCAGACAGGTCTTCTTAAGACATCAGGTCTTGAAAGATTTACCGGATCACTCAACCTTAATCCAAGTTTCTTTAGTAATCATCTGACAGTAACTCTCAATTCAAAATACATGCATATAAACAACCGTTTCGCCAACTGGGGTGCAATTGGTTCAGCCATGGCTTTTGATCCGACAAAAGCTGTTTACGATGAAACAAGTCCTTATGGCGGTTATTACACATGGGAGCAGGCTTCAGGCGCTCCTATTACGATCGCAACAAGCAACCCGGTTGCACAGCTGTTTATGAGAAATGACAGATCAGGTGTTAATAGGCTTCTTGGAAATGCTCAGTTTGAATACCGTGCACATTTCCTGCCTGACCTGAAAGCAACTCTTAACCTTGGCGGTGACTTTTCAAATAGTAAAGGTCATATAGACGTTCCTGAAAACGCTTCATGGTCTTATGATGCAGTTAACGGTGGAGGCCAGAAACAATACTATGACCAGAATAAAAGGAACGAACTTCTTGATTTCTACCTGAATTACAAGAAGGAAATTACCTCAATAAAAAGCAGGATAGATGCAACCGCAGGATACTCATGGCAGCACTTTTACAGAAATGACTCCACGTATTCGGCAAATGCAGCTGAAACACGTATTTTCAGTAACGACCCGCGTCATGCAACCGAAAATTATCTTGTGTCATTCTTTGGCCGATTGAATTACGTTCTAGCTGAACGATACCTCATCACAGCAACCCTGCGTGCAGACGGTTCATCACGTTTTGCCACTGGTAACAAATGGGGCTATTTCCCATCAGTGGCCCTGGCATGGGACATCAAGGGCGAACAGA
>Ga0326726_10000981_pt1 | contig 26497 bp, 21 predicted proteins | sample MHFenrmetagenome_2_FD_207603 | JGI IMG/M metagenome (GOLD analysis project Ga0326726, IMG submission 207603) | Lab enriched peat soil microbial communities from Michigan Hollow, Ithaca, NY, United States - MHF15MN | ecosystem: Environmental > Terrestrial > Soil > Wetlands > Peat | place: USA... | reverse complement strand
CAGCCGCCAGAACGGATGGAGTGTGACGAATGGATTCCAGAATATTGGCAGTTCCCTGCGTATTGATTTCAAATGTTTCACGAGGAGAGGTATAAGATTCAGATACTAACGGTTGGGCTGCAAGATGAAACACCATGTCAGGTTTTGTTGCAGAAAAAATTTTCTGAATTTTATCATATTGACGAATATCACAAACATGATGGGTAATAACAGATCCAAGTCCGCAGACAACGTAATTGTCACGTGCGGTTTTTGGATCCAGTCCTATACCCGTGACCTTGGCTCCAAGTTTGTGAAGCCAGAGCGCAAGCCAGGATCCTTTAAACCCGGTATCCCCGGTGATGAGCACCTTTTTGCCATTATAGACTTCTGAAAGATCCATGTACATTACTCACCATATTTTCCAGAATGCTTCATCAGCATCCCATAATCTGTTCAGGTATTCCATATCGCGGATAGTATCCATGCAGGCCCATCTTCCGGGATGTTTGTACACCATCAACTCCCCGGATGCGGCCAGGTCCTCAAGAGGGCCTGTCTCAAGATCACACGTTTCATTCTCGTTCAGACGAGTGAAAAAAGAACGGTTGAATACATAAAAACCACCGCTTACATAATGGTCTGACACGGAAGGTTTCTCCCTGAAGTGATCAACCCGATTGTTGCTAATCTGTAATTCTCCAAACTGTGATGCCGTGGAAACACCAGTCACCGTTGCTGTCTTCCCATGAGACCTATGGAATGCGAGGAGTTTATCGAGATTGATATCTGCAACCCCGTCCCCATAGGTCACCATGACTTCATTACCCGTCAGATATTTTTCTATGCGCTTCAACCTGCCTCCCTTTAAAGTCATCTCACCCGTGTCGACAAGGGTGATAGTCCAGTCATCGGTTTCGTGCGTATCGCCTGGGAGGAAAGAGACTGCATGATGATTTCCCAGTCGGATTCTGACGTCCTGACTCATGAGGTGATAATGATAGAAATACTCCTTAATCATATTTCCTTTATATCCAAGAGGTAAAATAAAATCAGTATGTCCAAAATTCGCATAAATTTTCATAATATGCCAAAGGATTGGCTTCCCTCCGACAGGGACCATGGGTTTGGGGCGGTATTCAGTCTCTTCACGAAGGCGGGTTCCCAGTCCCCCACAAAGAATGATTGTCTGGATTGGTGTTACCATTTAATACCTCATTGTGTATGTTATGTTATTCAAACCAGATTATATCCCATTCTGATAAGGTTACTTTGATAAGGAAGATCTCTTATCGCCCGAATAAAGATTTCCTCAATTAATCATTCTGGTAAGGGAGATACTGTTTGAAAGACGAATAAGAATTAGATTTTTTGCCAGTATTTATAGTGAATATGGTGTTTTGTTTTCACTAAAAATTGGTATAATTTGGAAAAATAGAATTATATCTGATTTTTTCGGGTTTTGCTTAAAAAAAATAGCATGATTCGGAAAGAAGGGTGAGTCTTTTTTCCATTATACCCATCCAGGCCATGGAACACCAAGCTTAACACTGAGATCCCTGATCTCATCATGCATTTCCCGGTCCAGTTTTAATAAAACAAACAGGTAGGTCAGTGCCCCGAAGATTACCACAGCTAGTACAATTAATACATGAGTTAACGGCAGGAGAAAATGGATAAACACGAGGAAAATACCCATTACCCCTGCCGCGCGAAGAATATTTTTTATTGCAGTAAATTCGAATTTGACGGTGATAATCCGGGAAAGGAGAACGTGCGCACCAATGGCGTTGAGTATCATCGCAATAAGTGTTGCCAAAGCAGCCCCGGCTATTCCCAATACCGGGATAAAAATGAGGTCAAGGAGGATGTTTACCATTGCTGCAATGACTGTTATCCAGAAGGCATCTTTTGGTCGGTTGAGAGCTGCAAGACTCATCGTCCCAAGGAACATGAAGACGTTAACAACCTGCACGAGCAGGAGAATGAAAAGGGCAGATGTCCCTTCAACAAAAGAAGCCCCGTAGAGGAAGTACAGGAGACGCTCCCCTAAAATCCAACCGCCGATACATGCCGGTATTGCAAGAAGAAGAGAATACGTATACGCTCTTGCCAGAGAATTTTCAATTTCTGTAAATTGTTCATGTACCCCCCAGTCGCTAATCTTTGGATAGAGAACAGTATGGAAAGCCATTGTGGTAAATATTGCAACCGATGTCAGCTGGAAGGCAGTTCGATAGATTCCAACGTCAGCATTTCCCATGAAAAAACCAATCAGAATCGTATCAGCATAGGCAAATACCAGTGAACCACTTGCAGTAAGGAAAATCCAGAAAGAGAATCCTGACAGGTTTTTCAGGTGCGATATCCTGAACCGGACCAATTTGAGATCAAGGTACCGGAAATTCATCATTCCCCCGGCTAAAAGCCCACCGACAAAACCTCCAGTGAGCCCAGCAACACTATACCCAAAAAAGACTGCTGTAACTTGAATAAGTGTACGTGAGAATGCATCCAAAAAATTACTGATCTGATGTATTCCTACCTTTCCATGACCATATATTCCGATACCGGTACTACTTGAAAAAACTGAAACAACGAGAGCTAATATCAGCCAGAAAAAAACTCCTGATGAGGTTATATCTTTCAGATATGGTTCTGCAAAAAGGAGTGCAGTGACAGATACTGCAAGAAGAATAATCCTGATAAAAACAAATGCTGAAAAAAATTCATCCGGTTCTTTCCCCTCAGATATCCGTTTGACTGCTGCTCCCCCAAAACCTCCATCTCCAATTAGATTAAAAATCCCAAAATACGCTAGGAACAGGAAGTAAGCACCGAGCGGTGCCGGTCCCAGTGTATGGGCGAAATATATTGTTGAGAGAAACCCGATACCGGTTAGTGCAATTGTTGAAGAAAGGGTGATTACACTCTGACGCTGGATTGAACTTATTTTCATAAGGCGAGAGATGAAAATGGATGGTGCCAACACATAGTAAGATTGTTGAGAAAATTGTTAATGATTTCGCGAAATGAAAAAAAATAATGGTTCCCTACAATTATTAAGATTCCGGAATTTTTGTGAAAAAATTGCATAAACAACAATGAAAATCGGTTGAAGGTCTCCAGCAACGCTCTTTTAAGGTGTCCGGCAAGTCCAGCGTATTTACAGGGATATTCCTTTGATGTTTTTACGTAATGTGGTCAATCCGGGTTCTTTCCATGTTCAGATTGGCTTCTGTCCTCCAAAAAAGAGTCTGAATCGGCCTCCGATTTAAAAAGTTCTCTAAAAATCGGTACTTTTGAAAAAGGACAATTTTATCCTTGAACCCAATCTTAATCTCCCGGCATGATCTCAAAAATACACTCAAAGAGGTTATGCAGAAAAATAAAGTCTGCCATAACGTGTTTATGAGGCTGCGAAAGGGTTGTATGGGGCTTAATTTAACCCCGTTTGGAAATCTGTGACTTTATCGACACTAAATTAATCTTTATTGTCATTTGTGGAAGTGAATGGATTACGCCTGCTTTCATAACGAACGGGGAAGCACAGACATGAGAGTTTTGGTACTTTTAATCTGTTGAAAAAAAATTGTCCTGTAATTCTGTCCAGAAAAGGGGAAAGATCCAAGGAATTAACAATGATCTTCTGAATCCCGCTGGTGAGCGGGCTTTGCCGAATGTGCTTCATACCATTTGATAGTCCGTTCGAGTCCCAGCCGGAATGGCATCTTTGCCTTAAACCCAAACTCTTTTTGTGCCCGGCTCACGTCAAGGCTGCGTTTTGGTTGTCCATCCGGCTTTGTTGTATCCCAATGGATATCGCCGGAAAAACATGTCAATTCCATTATGAGATCCACAAGATCACGGATCGTGATTTCCATGCCGGCTCCCAGGTTTACCGGATCTGATTTATTATAGTGCTCGGTTGCAAGAATAATTCCGCGGGCAGCATCATCGACATACAGGAATTCACGTGATGCCGAGCCGGTGCCCCACACTTCTACGAAGGATTTTTTTTCCCGTTTGGCCTCAGTGAACTTTTTGATAAGTGCCGGGATAACATGAGAACTTGCGGGATCAAAGTTATCTCCTGGACCGTACAGGTTGACCGGGAGGAGATAAATAGAATTGAATCCGTATTCCTGCCGGTACGCCTGTGACTGAACAAGGAGCATTTTTTTTGCAAGTCCGTAGGGGGCGTTTGTTTCTTCAGGATATCCGTTCCAGAGATTCTCTTCATTAAATGGAACAGGAGTAAATTTCGGATAGGCACAGATTGTACCAACGATTACACACTTTCCGACACCCTCCTGCCGTGCTGCCTCGATCATCTGGATTCCCATGACAGCATTGTCATAGAAAAGTTGTCCCGGGAAGTTCTGGTTGAATCCGATTCCCCCCACTTTAGCGGCGAGATGAATAACAATATCACATTCTTTGACTACCTGTACACAGTTATCCCATTTCCGCAGGTCGAAATCTCTACTGCGGGGAATCCGGATATTCTTTTTGAGAACTTCTTTTTCGAGAAGTTGATTAACAACCTGTGATCCAAAAAAACCAGTGCCCCCGGTAATGAGTATTTTTTTATCGGACCAGTATGTCATAGGCAATTCCTAACCCTTAATGGAAGTATGAAAGATACTAATTTTTTCTTATTATAAACAGAATTATTGATTACTCCCTTTTTTATGTATGCATGGCGAGTGGGAGTATTTCATTCAGCACGAATCAATCCGCGTTCCACCAGCGATCCGGGAATTTCGATGATAGTATTTTATCCGCATCACCAATCGGTTCCAGCCCGGCCGCTTTCATATCAGCATCCACCATGATTTTTACCAGATCGCCGAATTTTATTGAAGGTTTCCAGTCGAGCAGGTTTTCAGATTTTTTCGGATTTGCGATAAGCACATCAACCTCGGTCGGGCGGAAATATTTTTTATCAATTTGCACATGCTCATCCACATCAAGTCCCGCATATGCAAATGCCTCACGGACAAATTCCCGGACTGAATGAGTCTCCCCGGTTCCAATCACAAAATCATCCGGTTTTTCCTGTTGCAGGATTCGCCACATGCAATCCACGTACTCGGGAGCAAATCCCCAATCCCGTTTTGCATCGAGGTTTCCCAGATAGAGGATTTTTTCTTTCCCGGCAAGGATTCTTGCAATTGCCCTGGTTATCTTGCGGGTGACGAAGGTCTCCCCCCGGCGTGGCGATTCATGGTTGAAGAGAATACCGTTGGATGCAAAGAGATTATATCCCTCCCGATAATTCCTTGTCATCCAGTATGCGTACACCTTGGCACAGGCATAGGGACTGCGGGGATGAAACGGAGTATCCTCTTTCTGGGGCGGACGTGCCGCCCCGAACATCTCGCTGGACGAAGCCTGGTAGAATTTTATCGGATAGGAACATCGCCGTATCGCTTCCAATAGGCGGGTAGTCCCGAGCGCGGTGACATTGCTGGTATATTCCGGGGTATCAAAACTTACGCGGACATGGCTCTGCGCCCCGAGATGGTACACTTCATCCGGACGGATATTGTACATCACATTCGCTATTTGCTCGGAGTCTGAGAGATCTCCGTAATGCAGAAATAATTGGGCATGAGGATCATGCGGATCGAGATAGATTGAGTCAATCCGGCTGGTGTTAAAAGTGGAGGATCTCCGTATCAGACCATGGACTTCGTATCCTTTTGATAATAACAATTCGGCAAGGTATGACCCGTCCTGCCCGGTTATACCGGTGACAAATGCTTTTTTTATCATATGTGATCACGTTGTTATGTAGAAATATACCATTAAAAATTTGAATCTATTGTGGTATACAAAGAAATAATTGTTAAAAAAAATAAAATATCCAAAATTTAAGCCTCAGCCGTGATTTGAACACGGGACCTGCTGATTACAAGTCAGCCGCTCTGCCAACTAAGCCACTGAGGCGCCATATACAATAGGAATTCACTGGTAAAAAAGATGGTGCTGATTTCTTGATCTGACACCGTCATAATCTGAATTGGCTCGTCACCAATGTTAAATTCATCGTGAATGTGGGACGCAGGTATGATATGATCACCACCTTTTCACTATAGAAAAACTTTTGATGTGCATATCATTTTTAGAAGAAGAAGACAGCTGTCAACAACAAAACTTTTCCCCCCGCCGAACCTTCGACATTATACCAATCGCTCCAGCCAACAACCCAAAATACAGAGAGGAAGACCACTCATACGGGGTGCCCGACCAATATAAAAACCATTGAAGAAGCACAGCACCGTGCAGAGAAAATGGGATATCACTGGATAAAAAACACCGATCCGGTATGGCAGTTCAATGAATTCATCCTCAGGCCGGCTGTTATCGCTGCCATCAAAATCAAAAAGATCCGGCATGTGATTGATGAGAATTTGTTTGTCGAGCACCTGTTTCCTGAAGAAGTTGACGCACTGCACTCACTCCTCCTCCCCGTGCATGTCCTCCGCGAGCTCTGGATAAGGACGCAGAACGAACGGGCATGGCGCCGGTTCTATATCCTGACGGAGACAACTGCAGAGATTGAGTTCAATACTGCTAAAGACTACAGTAACACTCATTTCTACGATGAGAAGTGGCGGTATGCATCATTCAGGATCGACATCCCCCTCCTACCTGAAAAGAAGGATAAATGCAGATAATCCTGTAAAAGGCTCCGTTTAACAAACGGACGAATTCGAAATTTTATACAGTAAAAATGGTGTCCACGCCCACAGAAAATACTGAATAAAACAATTATATTTCAAATTAGACTGATTTCTGCCGGTTTTGACCCTGCAATTTAGCGGTCTTGCAGCAGCCATTTTTTTGGGAGGGTATTTCAGGTCATGGAGTACGAGATTTGCCTCCGGAAAACCGCTATGAACGTCATATATTTATAAATTTATAATTCTATGGCCGTTCCATGTTCACATTTCCAAACACATTATAGGAACAAGAACTGACTAGTAATACAGATGGCACAACTGACCGTGGACATCGGAGGAAGCCCCGGCATCAACTGCCGTGGATTCTGCGAATATTGTTATTTTAAGAAAGTTCGTGGTGTCCAGCCACTTGGGTGCAGATACTGTCTGCCGTTTAAAAAAGGGTGTGATTACTGCACCCGTGGTATCAGGGAAGAGTATAGCGGGTTCAAGGATCTTAAGACGATAGCTGATGAAACACTCGCAAACCTGCAGGCAAAAAGTGGTGACCTTGAACGGATCACCATCAGTGGTGGCGGGGATCCCAGCTGCTATCCCCGGTTCAATGAACTGATTGAACTCCTTGGCAGCATGGAGGCTCCCCTCCATATAGGATATACGAGCGGGAAAGGCTGGGATGATCCGGCCATCGCAGATCTTCTCATCAACAATGGTCTTTCTGAATTATCCTTCACAGTCTTTGCATCAGATCCCGCTCTCAGAAAGCGCTACATGCACGATCCAACGCCTGAGGTTTCTTTAACCATCCTCGAGAAACTGTGCGATAAGGTGGATGTATATGCAGCTGCCGTAGTCCTGCCGGGAATCAACGATGGGCTCGTGCTCGAACAAACCTGCGAATGGCTCCAGGACCGCGGAGCAAAAGGCATAATCCTGATGCGGTTTGCCAATGCTACAGAACAGGGGCTCATTCTTGGTAATGGTCCCATCATCAATAATCAAAAAGTCCAGACTGTCGAATCATTCCGGGATCTCATCTCCGGCCTGGATCGCAGGTTCACTATAAAAATCTCCGGAACCCCTCTGTGGGATCCCGATATCGGCTCACCGTTTGCAATCCTCAATGAGCCTGGTTTATTGAAAAATTTTCCCCGCATTCAGCGCAGGGCATCAGTGATCAGCGGGAGCATTGCTGCACCCTTTATAGAAAAAATCCTCGTCTCTTGTGGATCGAAAGTTCCTGTTATATCTTTAACCAAAGAGATTGCTTGTCTGATTACGATTGATGATTTACGCGAATTGGAACTTTCCGCCCTTGAACCTGTTGTGATTATCCCCGGTCGGGCATTCGTTCATGATGCAGAAGCACAGGATGTGCTCTCTTCAGATGGAATCGTTCGCAAGGTAATCCGTGGTCCCGAAATGCTGACTGCTGATGCTGAGACAAGTATGGGTATGACACGTGAACAGGTTCTTGAGATGGAGATGGACGGATTTGGGGACTTGATCCGCATGATAAACCGGCATGGAAAATGACGCGATTTTTTTTCAATTCTCTGATAGATACGAGAAAAAAAGAGGATTTTATGTCAGTGCCGCAGTGATGCCAATCACTCCGGACTGGATAATTACTGCAACAGCAATTATTACCCCGCCCATCATGAGGGCGACTGCGATATTGCCCTTTTTAATCTCTTCGAACTCATCAACCCCTTTTGTCAGTTTATCAAGAACGTTAAGCGCAAGGTAGATCGCCCCGACAGCCAGCACAATGCCAAGGATGAGCTGGATGAATGCTGTACCGATAGCGAGCAGTCCGTCAACAGATAAAATTCCCACGCTTATTGCCTTGTTGATGCCTACGGAAAGCCCGGATACTCCAGACTGAACGACAAGTGCAATTGCAACAAAAACTGCTGCAACGATTATCCCTACCGCAACATTCCCACGTGCGATTTCTTTTTCCTCATCCATATTTTTGTTTATTTTACTGAGTACTGCAAAACCAATATACAGTGCCAGGACGGCAAAGATAATGGAAATAACTAACTGGATTAATCCTACAACAACATTTGTTAAAAGCATGGATACACCTCAATTACGTAATTTTGTTTGATGATGCGGTAAATAAATATATCGCCGGTGAAACAAAAAATCATAAAACTCTGAGGATCTTTGAACCCTGGTGATTGAAAGGGGAACTTAATAAAAAAACATGTAAAAGTGGTGTATAAACAAATTATTTTACTATGCTGCGGGAGGGTTACGATCCCCCGATCTCCAGATCTCTCAAAGCCATGAACGCATGCATGCATTCGGAAACCCTATGAGTCTGGCGCCCTAACCAGCTAGGCCACCGCAGCACAAAAGTGCATAGGATGAACGCCGTAAAAACTATTAAAGGTTCTGATGCAGCGATTTAATCGAACATCAGTCCTTTTTTGGCTGCAGGTACATGTTCACTGCAGCAGATATTGCAGCAACCTTTTTCCCTTCTCCAAAGGATCCGGCGAGGGTCTGCATCCGTGTTTCCTCATCGCGTTTATATCGATCGAGCGTATTAAGGATATGTTCCTCTTGTAAAAAGTGCGTATGGGTATTCCCAACAATATATTGCTGGTTATTCATAATCGCGTAATGGAGAGGAAGTGTTGTTTTGATCCCAAGAATGATATATTCAGATATTGCACGACGCATCCTAGTTATAGCTTCGATTCTTGTGCTGTCCCAGGCACACAGTTTTGCGATCATTGAATCGTAATTGGGGGGAATCCTGTATCCCATATGGATGCCACTATCCACCCTTATGCCAGGCCCGCCCGGTGAACGGTACCGGGTAATTTTTCCCGGGTCGGCGGAGAAGTTGTTGAGGGGGTCTTCTGCATTGATCCTGCACTCAATTGCATGCCCGCGGATGGAGAGTTCTGTCTGGTCGAAGGGAAGTGACTCCCCGGCAGCAATCGCGATTTGTTGTCTCACGAGATCAACCCCCGTTATAAACTCAGTTATGGTATGTTCTACCTGGAGCCGTGTGTTCATTTCCATGAAATAATACTTACCATCACTATACAGGAACTCAACAGTTCCGGCGTTAGTATAATTGGATACTTCAGCTACCTTCAGCGCCGATGCCGACATCCTGTCACGCAATTCCTGTGTCATTATAGGTGAAGGAGCCTCTTCGATGAGTTTCTGGTGACGGCGCTGGATCGAACATTCACGGTCATAGAGATGAACAGCATTACCGTGCTCATCGGCAAGTACCTGTAACTCGATATGCCGGGGCTTAATCAGATATTTTTCAATTAAGATCGTGGCGTCACCAAATGCAGACTCCGCAATGCGCATGGCAGCAGTAATAGCCTCTTCTAACCCCTGCTCATCATTGACGATCTGCATGCCAATACCTCCGCCACCGGCGCTTGCCTTGATAATCACCGGGTAACCAATTCCCGCGGCAACCTTTTTTGCGTCATCGATATTCTTGACGCCGCCATCTGTACCAGGGACAACGGGTACCCCCGCGTCCTTCATCATCTGTTTGCTGCCGATCTTCGATCCCATCGCCTTGATCGTCTTCCAGCCAGGGCCGACAAAGATGACATTTTCATCCTTGCAAATCTTTGCAAACCGGTAGTTCTCTGCTAAAAACCCATAACCGGGATGTATCGCTTCTGCACCACTCTTTTTAGCAATATCAACTATTCTTTCAATGTTGAGGTAACTCTTTGAAGGGTGGGCTTCCCCAACAAGAAACGCTTCATCCGCATATTTGACATGGAGTGCGTTATTATCAGCAGATGAGTAGATTGCCACCGTCTCAATACCCAGTTCACGGCATGCCCGCATGACACGGATCGCAATTTCTCCGCGGTTAGCGATCAGAAGTTTTTCAAAATATTTCATTGCACCACCAGCAGGACGTCTCCACTCTGGACGACATCGCCGGTATCCACAAAGATTTCGGTAACCTTGCCATCCACCGGGCTATGTATGGGATTCTCCATCTTCATGGCTTCAAGTACCAGAAGGGTGTCTCCCTTTTTTACCAAAGCACCACGGTTCACGAGCACCGTAAGCACCATTCCCTGCATATTGCTTTTTATTCCTCCTGCAAAGTCGCCCCGTGGAATCTTTTGCGGTGTAATACTCGCAACTTCAACTTTGCTTCCACCGACAGAGATAATACGAACAGCGAAGACTTCCCCGTCCACTTCTACTTCCATCTGGCTGGGCATCCCGGTTTCAGGTTTTGTCACCGTCTGCTTTTTGGGTATTTCTTCTAATAACCGTTCTCCTTTGAGGAATGATGGTGCAATCGCAGGATAGAGGATATAGGTCAGGATATCTTCTTCTTTTTTGATAAGCCCGGCTTTCTCAGCTTCCTGTTTCATCTTTTCATACGCAGGTTCGAGCAAATCAGCGGGTCTCACGGTAATAACTGCATCATCCCCGATGATCAGCCTTCGGATTTCATCACTTACCGGTGCGGGAGACTTGCCGTAGAGGCCGCGAACATAATCTTTGACTTCCTTTGTGACATTCCGGTATCTCTGTCCGTTTACCAGTACGTTGAGCACGGCCTGGGTGCCTACGATCTGGCTTGTCGGCGTAACAAGGGGGGGGTATCCTAGATCCTTTCGTACCCGGGGGATCTCTGCCAGCACTTCGTCCCATCTGTTAAGGGCGTCCTGTTCCTGGAGCTGGGAAATGGTATTGGAGATCATCCCGCCGGGTAACTGGTAGATGAGCACATCGCTGTCCACCCGTTCAGAGATCGGGCTGATCAGGCCAGAGTATTTTTCCCTTATTTGAATACAGGTATTACGGACTGCCCTGAGTTTAAGGAGGTCGATGCCAGTGTCTCCAGGGGTGCCAATCAGGGACGCAACTACGCTTTCGGTAGGGGGTTGAGACGTACCCATGGAAAACGGCGACATCGCGGTATCGAGGATGTCAACACCCGCTGTTATCGCAGCCTGGTAACTCATCGGGGCAATACCGCTTGTTGAATGACTGTGAAGGCAGACCTTGATATCCACAGCCTCTTTGATGCCCCGGATTAGTTCCTGGGTCTCTCTTGGCATGATAAGCCCTGCCATATCCTTGATGCAGATAGAGTCACAATCATTCGCATAGAGCTCTTTTGCCATCTCAATAAATGTCTGAATGGTGTGAACAGGACTTGTTGTGTAGGATAGTGCACCCTGCAGGTGAGCCCCCACGTTTTTTACCTGGTCCATCGACCGTTTCATGTTCCTGATATCGTTCAACGCATCAAATACACGGAAGATATCCACCCCGTTTTTATGCGCTGCGGTGACGAACTTATCGACCACATCGTCAGGATAGTGACGGTAGCCGACAAGGTTCTGTCCCCGGAGGAGCATCTGGACAGGGGTGTGCCTGAGTTCAGCCTTCAAAGCCCGGAGACGGTCCCATGGGTCGTCGTTCAAAAAACGAATGCAGGTGTCGAAGGTGGCACCACCCCATGCCTCAACAGAAAAAAAACCGCAGTAATCGATCTCCCGCGCAAGAGGAAGCATATCCTCTGTCCGGAGCCGGGTAGCAAAGAGTGACTGGTGGGCATCCCGTAACGTGGTGTCAGTGATACAGACTTTTTTTTGAGAGGCAGTGCGCATGAAGATCCTCAGGGCTTCCATTGGATCATATTAAGCCTCTCAAACCTTCATCGGTAAAGTATAAAAAATTCACTAACTGGAATCACCGAGAATAATAAAATGCAAAGGGCACATATTCCTGCAACGAGGTCCGTGAGTCGTGTAAAAAATTTTGGGCACATAGTCCCCCCATACAGGTATCCCCTGACTGCAAGCAGTTCTGCAGAATCCTCAGCCCTGGCAAGCGCACCTCGGACAAGTACCAGGCCTGCAGGGACAAGGCTGCGTACTTCCCATTGCATACCTTTGATCTTCTCTGCCATACGAATCCGGTCAAGATCGGCAGTGACTGATATGAATGATTGCATTCCCATCTCAGCGACCATACCGAGCTCAAATCCTGCCCCGTCGCCAAACAACCAGACACCAATACTGAGAAATTCTCCCGATTTCTGCTCGCTGAATATCCACATTCCAATAAGGATGATGACGGTCATCCGGGTAAAATACGAAAGGCCACCTCCGCCGGACAGTTCCAGGACAAGGCTGAAAAATGCAATCATGAGGATTAAAGAAAAAACCAACCGTATCCTTTTTGCCAGCTTCAGGCGGGGGGTAAACACCAACCACCAGAGGAATACAGCTGCAGCACCGTGAAGGCTAATGAACGCTGCCAGAGAGAGGACTGCAGCTGCAGCAATTCTTATCCTTGGATCCTGCATAGCGCCTCCAAAATATCATCCCGTGAAATATTCTCTGGTCTGGATCCAAGATCTATGAGTTTCTTGATTACCGGTGGAACATGGCGCCAGTGCGCAAATGCATCGGGTGGTGGACCACATTCAACAAGCGTACCATCAGCAATCTCCCAGATATTCTTTACTTTCGGAAGGATAGTCTGTTCATGGGAGAAAATAACGCAAATACCCTGCGACTTTTGCTCAATACGTGCACACAATTTTACTTTTTCTTCACAGTCAAGTGAGCTGAACGGCTCGTCAAGCAACAGAAGATCATAGTCTTTTGCGAGTACGCACGCAAGGTGGAGCCTTTTGAGTTCTCCCCTGCTCAAAGAGAGAGGTGATGCCTTTTTTTTCCCGGTCAATCCAGTAAAATCAAGGATTCCATCAGGTGCAACCCCCCAGGTTGCGCACTCTTCAGCAACAGAAAAGCCGGTGACGTGGAGTTCCGGAAACTGGAGCGAGAGCATGGTTGTGGCAATCTCTTCTCTCTTTATGTCTCCTCCGGACAGGTCAAGGAGCCCTGCCATCATGAGTGCCAACGTTGACTTCCCGCTCCCGACATCCCCGCTTACAAGGTGTACTCCTTCATTGAATGTGCCGGAAGCGGAAAGTGACCAGTGGTCACGAACCGCATTTACCTGGTTTAAGGAGATTCTGCGCATCGGCACCCCCATAAAACCGGATAATACACGGTGCCTGTAAGGAAAGAAAAGACATAGTCAGGTGTTCCAGCAAGAGTAATACGGCCTGAGTCAAAAAAGAGAAGATTATCACTGAGAATGGCGGTATCCATCTGCTGCGTGCAACGAAGTACATATTCGGCACCGGATGCTCTGATTCCCTGCTCAATCTTTGCCAAAGAGCGTGCATCAAGATGTGAATCGTACTCATCCAGTACCAGCATCTTTGGGTGGTGAACCAGGGCTGCAGCAAGGGAAACGAGCACTTTTTCGCCCCCGGACAACTCACGTACCTCTCGTTTGAGAAGATGGGTGATACCAAGTGCCTTGGCACATGCATGGACGTCTGAATCAATTTCATCACAGGGAATTCGACGGAAACGGAGCGGGGATGCAATCTCATCAAACACGTTTACAAAAAGGATATTACGGTCAGGAAACTCGTTCACCCACCCGGTCTCGGTTTCTCGTGGTGGTGCATCATCTATCATGATGGTACCGGAGTCTGGCACTGCAATTCCGGCGCAGAGCTTGAGAAATGTGGTTTTCCCACTGCCATTTGCGCCAATTATTGTTGTAATGCCAGGGTTGATGGTGAGTGCGTCAATCGCAAGATTACGATAGCACAGGAATTCAGCGGTGATCATGGTAATCGTTCCGCAATCATGTAGGCGGCATATATTTTTATCACGTCACCCGGGATAAACGGAAGCACCCCGCTTATTACTGCTGGTGAGAGTTCTAATGTTAGGGAATACATCAGCCATGCAACGCCACAGACATAGATGATACTGGTTCCAGCCAAAAGTCCTGTAATACGGATGGTCACAGACTCTTGTTCATAGGCAAGTCCGACCACCAGTGCAGCGAAGATAAACCCTATCAGGTAACCGCCGGTTGGTCCCAGCAGGATGCCAAACCCGGCAACACCCGAATGAAATACCGGAAGGCCGAGGGCACCGAGAAGTACATACAGTGATACCGGGATTACTGCATATCTCTTCATAACCGCACCGGCGAGTAACACGAAAAGCGTTTGAAGGGTTAAAGGCACAGGAAAGAAGGGGATTGACACCCATGCCCCAAGGCTGAGAAGGCCAATAAAAGTGGCAGAGTAAGCAATAGTTCTGGATTTCTGTAGATCCCCAAACATCGTCAACCATTAAAAAATTGAATGGTTGACGATAAAAAAGTACCTCTTACTTACAGCTGATAACAGTCGCCAGAGATAACCCTCTCGAGCTTGCCATTATCCTTCCTGATAATGAGAGCACCGAACTCATCGATGTCGATTGCCTCCCCTTCGAAGCTGTTCTTCAGGGTCCTGATCTGCACCCGGTTTTCAAGAGTACAGGAAAGACTCTTCCATTCCCTGATGATTGTTTCGTATTCTCCACCCTCGATAAGCAGGTACCGGCTCTCGAACTCCTTGAGGATACGGGCGAGAAAGGAAGCACGGTCTACTTCATGCCCGACTTCTGCACTGATAGAAGTGATATCTTTTTGTAATGCAGGAGAGAACTGGTTTAACGGGACATTTACATCAATACCTATGCTTAACAGGCAATAGTGCACCGCATCTGCATCTGCTGCAAGCTCAAGAAGGAGTCCGGCAACTTTCTTGTTGCCAATGAAAATATCGTTTGGCCATTTGATCAGGGCACCGAGATCGAATTCCTTGCGGATTGCCCGCGCAATCGCAATGGATCCTGCCATCGTGATCATGAAGATATGATCAATGGGTACGTGGGGTTTGAGAACGACCGTGATCCAGATCCCACCACTGGGTGAGACCCATGCCCTCCCCATTCTTCCTATACCCCCGGTCTGTTCTTCGGCAATGATCACCATGCCATGCATCTTTCCGACGTCCCCTTCCAGGCACATCTGCTTGCCCACCCAGATAGTAGAGGGGGTATTCTCGAGATACCGGATTTTTTTCCCGATGAATTGAGTTTTTAGTTTTTTATGTATTTCATAGGGAAGCAGCTTACTGCTCGTGTGCGTGAGTTTATACCCTTCTTTTTGTGATGAGAAGATCTCGTAGCCCATACAACGCAGCTCCTGGATGTGCTTCCAGACTGCAGATCGGGTAATTCCCAGTTCGTTGCTGATCGTTTCTCCGGAGATCGGAGTTTCTGATCGTTCGAGGATCTCAAGCACTTTAAATGCAGAATCCGGCAAACCATTCACCGCCTTGAACCGCTCTGTTCTGAAGGGAGGGGACAGGGATCTTTTCCGCACACCTGTTTGAGTATCGCAGACTGGTGTTCCATGAGAGTTGCAAGATCAAAAATTCCCGTGATATCAACAATCCCAATTGCACCGATAGCGTTTCCTTCATGGTCTCTGATGGGACTGACCGTCACGGGAACCCCCCTGTAAGCCCCGCTTGTCGGTGTAGTTTTTATGGGAATATTTTTTGCTATTGCTTCAAGGAGAACGGGACCGACATAATGCCGATCAATCACTCTCCCGTCTTCAACACGAATACCCTCTTTCTCCACTGACTTTGCTGTAACGGGAAGACGGTGGATCAGTTCGTGGATTGCAAGGACAACCGGCTCAAGATCGCCTGCTTCTGCGCTGCAGGACAACGAATATCGGTGCATCGGATATATACCTCTCTTATAACACTGGTCAATTTCTATCTAGAAGAAGATTGCGGAGGCAGACAAATGCTTTCATAAGGGCGGGAGATTTTTTTAGGATTTTTTTCCGCCTCACTCTTTTTTAACCCAGTATTTTTAAAGTCTTCGATTGGGAAATTTTTGGGGCTATTCGTATAAGAATTCGATCAGATGGATTGTTTTTTTGTTACAATTCTCTCTAAACTCTTAATTCTCAGATACTGGCCATCAGAAACCGGCCGCGCAAAATTTTTGGAATACCGGGAATCAGTTTTTCGACCGGATAGATCAGTCCGCGGAAACATGGTTCATTCTTCATCATCTGAGGAAGTAAGAAGTAATGAGTCATTATATAGGCAGGTCTTTCGATGATTGTTCGACAAGTCACGAAACCGCTGGTTCCCTGCCAGGCTAATCTTATCCAAAATTCCTGACTATTTTACCATGAGATACAGAGGAGATTATGGTTTTTCGGGAGATTTGCCTCCCAATAGCGTCCAATAGCGCACTTTTCCGGGCATAATCTATGCCGTTCTCAGTCAAACCGGACAAAAATCAAAGGAATCGAAAAATTTAAGACACCTTTTTGGACGAATAAGACACTTTTTGATCAGTCCCCAAAGATTGGGGTTGAAATAATACGCCCATTTCAGGCTCCTTTTGCCAAAATGACGAATTTTCAGGATAGTATAGTACCTACTCTCCTTTAAGGTCCCGAACAGGTGTTTTCTCCGACGCAAAACCAGCCCCCTCAGAGAAAAACGTTCCCGGATCGGGATAGGTAATCGTAGTGGCACACTGGGTGGTGTATCAGATAACCTCACCCGTGATGATTACAATACCCTCGGTACCGGCAGGGAGGGATACACCATCAGTACCGAGTTCGGTGAAAGATTCTTCACTGATCCTGAAAAACCGCCACGCACCCTTGGGTGAACGTATCCAGAGCTCACGGGAGATCGCGGGGGAAGACGCGATGAGCCGCAGGGCCATGATCGTTTCCGGGAATTTTCGTTTGAGTTCGACTGCTGTGCAGTGGAGCCGGCGGATGTACTTCACGCAGACAAACGCAACGCGACCAGGACTCATGATAGTGAAGTCGCATGCGGCGCCGGACTTTGGCTGGTAGGGCCAGACCTCCCCCCTCTTCCCTGCGATGAGAGTTGCGTCCTTCTGTGCCATGCGTGGTGGGCGTCCCCGGGTCATAAGCAGCGCCCGAAAATTACGGATCGTATCATTTCCTCTATGCTGGTTTCCTTGCTCTCTATAGTAATCCCTCCATCGTTTTTGTGCGACACTCAACAGAATCTCCGGCTCGCAGGCAGGTAACATGCCCGGCTCGCAGGTGCTCAAAAAATTATACGGCAACATATATACGCTTTTATCCTATCACAGAAAATCCGGAGATTCAGGCAAAGGAGGCGCGTCCTTTTCAGAAACAGGCGGTGATAATGTCGCTGCTGAAAGGAACAAAAACGGGAACGGGATTCGTGCATGAAAAAGTTTTTACCCAAAGGCAAGCGGGTTGGACTCCGGTGTTTTGTTGACAGGAACGGAGATATGCCAGCGGAAACCGGGGCGTACCGACTGGAATCGGTTCTGGTTCAAGATGGCCGAGGGTCAAACCTGGAATCTATCAATTAATGTATATCTTGCCTGGAATATTGCAGCTTAAGATCTTCCCGTTGCCAGTGACTTTGTTTATACAGTTACCGATTCGCCGTTTCTACCGGCGAGAATCGGTATATTCCTGAATCGTGTATAGTATTACCAAAAGTCGGTATAGGAATCCATCAACCACAGGTATCATCTCTATTTTGAAACACCAAGTCGGAATTCCGCAACAGGACTGGAGAACTGCGGTAAAACTTTGTACGCTATCCCAAGAAATATTCAGAGAATAATCCCATCATTCCTATTGCCCTTCCTGCCGGATCGCATCATAGGGATTCATCGTGCTGCTCTGGTATGCCGGCCAGAGCGAAGATATGCTGCCGATTGTAATGACCACGAGCAACGCAATGCCAGCCATTGAACCGATCTCAACAAGCTGGGGCATCCGGAATGAAACCTGAAGTGCGCTATTGAGGATACCTAGGGTATTCAACAAGAAAAAGGCAACGAGGCTTACAACTACTCCGGCAATTCCTCCCGTTGCAGCAAGAACCAGCGATTCAGCGATTACAAGGAAGAAGACAACATTCCTTTTCGCACCCATTGACTTGAGCAGCCCGATCTCCCTCTGGCGTTCATGGGTAACCATCGCCGCGATGAGTGCTATAAGTGGAAATGTAATGATAATGACGAATGCCGAGATTAAATTAAGGAGGCCGGGGATTGCCTGAATATCCTCGGCTACAGGATCCAGGGTAAAATGTCTCCCAATCACGCTGACGTATCTGTATTCAGGAGACGACGAGAATATTCGCTTGATACGCGTCCCTACCACATCCGGATCTTCACCCGGTGAGTCCCGTATGAGTACTGCATTTACCTCCCCGGGAGATATTCGCGGAGCTGAAGGGAGGACGATACCCTTTGTTGCTGCAAGGGTGTATGCATCATCCAGTCGCAGGAAGATTGTTCGATCAATCGATGATTGGGTGGGGTCAAGCCTGCCGGCTATTGTATAGGTCTGGTTACCTGCAGAAATCTGTGTACCACTATCCCCGGCTACACCATACCCAACGATCACTTCACCGGGTCTGAGGGGTGTGTGAAGAGGCTTTTGCAGCCAGGGAATGATGGTAAAATCCGTTTCCGGATCGATTCCGTAAATATCCAATGGTTCCTTTGATAATTCAGGCAAATTCAGTGTAGAAACATAGAGTTGGGAACTCATAGCGGAAACGCCAGGGACGTTCCCGACTTTTTCCATGATTGTGGCCTTAATGCGGTAATTCGATGGTTCAGCCATGACGATTGCCATCGTATTGTTCGGTCCGGCGCCACGCAGGAATACCATGTATTGTGAGGGAACCACAATCTGGTCTGCCCCCATTCGTGAAACGCTCCTGTTGAGGCCTCCTGATGCCCCCGCGATTAGAAATTGCCCGGAAAAAATATTTGCTGCTATAAACGCGAAACAAAAAAGTGTCGCAAGATTACGACCGGGTTTATTCCGTATACCTGCCACGATAAATGTGGCGTAGCCCACCTTCTGACTCATGTCATTCCTTTTCGACAGGTCTGCCGGGTTCCGCTTTCCAGGTTCTGATACAAAAAGATTCGGGGTCCTTCACCAGTTTTCCCCTCACCATTCCGTAGATCCGGTTCGCATAGGGGACAAGATCTGGGTTATGAGTGACCATTATGATGGTGGTTCCTTCACGGTTCACACTCTTGAACAGCTCCATGATCTCAATCTCCGTATCAACATCCAGGTCACCGGTCGGTTCATCCGCAATGAGGATCGGCGGTCCATTGATAAGGGCTCGTGCTATTGCCACCCTTTTCATTTCTCCGCTTGAGAGCGTACTGGGATATGCGTCCTCTCGTTCTGACAGCCCCACCTTTCTTAACAGTTCCACAGCACGCGACCGGGAACCGGGTCCATCCGGGTAGAAAAGTGTCGGGAGCATCACGTTCTCCAGAGCTGTAATGGTGGGAATCAGGCCGGAGAACTGGAACACAAACCCAATCTCTTTTGCCCGTACTTCCGCAGTTTTGTCTTCAGAAAGGTTACCGATCTCATTTCCATGGATTCTTACAACACCGGCAGTTGGGCGGATAAGACCGGCGAGCATTCCGAGGAGGGTGGATTTTCCACTTCCCGAGCGACCCAGGATCAGGACAAATTCTCCGGGTTTTACCTCCAGATTCACGTCGTTTACTGCTACTACCTCCGAGCTATTGGTTCTGAAGGATTTTGTTATACCTATTGCTTCTATCATGATTTTCCCTTCCTTATGGTCTCATACGGCTCTGAGCGGTTAATAAGAATTGCAGGATAGAGTGAAGCGATCCCACCAATCCCTGCACAGAGGAAAAGAGCCGAACTTCCATCAACCAGTACTGCAATTGGTGATGGGATAATGAATGGAATTTTTAAACTGGTTGCGATGAAATCCTGAAAAAAAACGAAGAAAATTGCTGCAGATCCAATCCCGATAAGGCCGCCGATAAGAGCGATTGAGAAAGATTCTGCAAGCATGAGTCTCAACACAAATGCTTTTGTTGCTCCAAGCGCCTGCAGGATCGCAAAATCTTTTCTTTGTTCATGGGCAACCATCGCAGAGATAAACCCGAGGAGCGGGATGGATACAATCGTGACCGCGAGTGTTGCTCCATTGAGGAGACGCCTGACCGCGCCAAGTTGTCCGCTCACGGTGTTAAGAAGACCATTCGGGGTTATGGTTTTCGTTCCCGGGACCTGATCCTGTATCTCGCGTTCAACAACAGCAGGGGATGTTCCCGGGTCAACCTTCACGAGAACTGAAGAAACCATTCCCTGGGGAATTGTCAGTTTTTTTACCGCTTTTAATTCGGACTCATCCGCCATAACGTACGCATCTTCGAACCGGATAAATACTGAGTTGTCTACACCCATTCCTGTTTGTTCGAGAATCCCGACAACATGAAAAGTGTGACCGTAAAAAAAGAGATTATTCCCGACATTCTGGACGATTGCGCTGCCAATGATCATGTCATCTTTCCCCAGTTTTACCCCGGGATTCTGCTTCAGCCACGTTGCGATGGTGAAGTCATTCTCCGGGTCTATCGCGATCATCTGCACCGGTGCTGCGCAGCATGATGCGAATAAGGTAGCAATATAGATCTGGGGACTGGCTTTTGCCACCCCGGGGATCCTGGAAATTTTCTCATAGTTGGAATTCTCAAAGAAAAAACTCGACGGTTGGCCAGAGAGGATGACCGTTTGGCCTGCTGCTATATATTCTTCCGGTACGACAAGGATATCGGCACCCATCCGGGACATACCCTTATCAAGACTTGCCTGTGCCCCGTTCATCAGGTACTGGGACGAGAACAGCGTTGCTGCAATGAATGCAAAGGCAAAAATTGTGGCGATATTACGGTAGGGATGGTTTGCAAGATTCTGCACAAGCAACCTGAAAAAACCAAACTCTGGCGAGGTTCTCATTTCACACTCCTTTCCTCTCAGGTATCTTCCAAGAGTGATAACGGGTAACTCCGAACATATAGAGAGCGGGAAGGGTTAGCCGGCGGCATGGATTGTCTGCTAATCGGTATATCCCGAAAATGACCTTGAAACAGAGTATGACAAAAATAAGAATGGGGTGACAGAACCTGCCGAAAGCTTGCAGTGTTTCAGGTATATTTCCTGCGATGAGCAGTGCCCCCGAAACAATGACGGATACCCCGATACCGGTTTCAGCACGGACAGCATATGCAAAAGGTATGTAAAATTTCATGCCGGTTTTTGATTCAACAATTGAGTCATGTAATTCACCGACAGGAAATATAACCCAAATTATCCGTATGAAAATGATGCCGGGGAAAGCGAGCAGAGCCCCGATTCCCCGGATCATTTTGTCAGAAGTCACGCAATTACTAAATGAAAATAAAATATTTAAATCTTGGTTAAATTACGAAATTGACAGCCCCATTATTTGTTTCACAACTTTTCAAAATTTGTAAGATAACTAAACCTTAAATAGGGTATTGTGAAAAGGAGTACTCAAACAGATTTTTATGAGTCTGCCCCTTCATAGAGGCGCGCTGAGGTCTGTCGTTGTAAAGAATGGTATCAGGAGATACGAATATGTTGCACCATGGATTGCCTACCAAGGACTTTGAAGAAGAAAGAACCCGACAAAGGAGCAGGAAATTCAGTCGATTGTTATTGACTATCGGAATATTGCTTCTTTTGAATATTTCGTCTGTCAGTGCCGTGAATAATACGAGTATTACAAACCTCTCTCCTTCCCAGACCCTGAATATCAGTCCTCTGACTGTTATCCAGACTCTGAACGTGTCAAGCTTAACTCCTACCCTGACACCGGTTCAACCAGCAATTTCAACTGTCAAAGTTAATGCGACTGCCCTGCCGACTACTCTGGTTCCGGAGACCGCGCTGATTACTGCTGAACCAACGGCAGATCCGACTCTTATAAGGGCATTGAAGCCGAGTGCTGCAATTGACCAGTTCACTATCAAGCACGTAAAACGGGTGAGTCAGGAAGATAAAGAAAAAGCAGCTGCAGAATATAAGAAGACCCGTGATGCATATCTCATGCAGGGCACGTCCGGGGAAAACCAGATCGCCGGATATTCTATAAGTGCGGCTCCTGTCCTTGATCCGGGTGGAATCCCACATTACTTCGGGCCATTCCCAAATTATGCAAACAGCCCGATGCCAATGGGGAACATTTCCAACATTACCGTAACGAATGGGGGGACTGGTTATGCAGCTCCTGTTGTTACTATAACTGATGCGTACTTTACGGGATCGGGAGCTACGGCGACTGCTGCTGTTTCACTCGGTGTCATCACTAACATCACTATAACAAACCCCGGTTCCAGTTATACTGCTCCCGTTGTCATCATCACGGATGCAACCGTAGGAAGCCGGGATGCTGAAGCAACGGCAACGCTGGGTGGTCCCTTCACCAGCGGTATCAGGAAATTCGTCGATACGCTGCCAGGCCTGAACGCAGCCGGATCAAACAACCTCGGGAACTATATTCCTGTCGCCATACCGGACAAGACCACATTTCCCGGTACGGACTATTATGAGATAGAGCTCGGCCAGTTCACGCAGAAGATGCATTCCGATCTGCCCAACACCACGCTCCGCGGTTATCGGCAGACGAATACTGTTGATCCCAATGTGAGCAGTTTCCATTATCTTGGGCCCCTTATTGTTGCCAATAACGGCACTCCTGTACGGGTCAAATTCACCAACTCCCTTCCTGTCGGAGCCGGTGGCAACTTGTTCATCCCTGTAGATGCCACTATTCCCGGTGCAGGGATGGGGCCGCTCGGCATGAACGCGACTCCGATCTTTTATACCCAGAACCGGGCAACGCTCCATCTTCATGGTGGAACTACCCCTTGGATAAGCGATGGGACGCCCGACCAGTGGATCACTCCGGCGAATGAGTCCACGCCATACCCAAAGGGTGTTTCTGTTTATAACGTCCCTGGTATGCCCGACCCGGGCAGTGGATCCCAGACATTCTTCTATACCAACCAGCAGAGTGCGCGACTCATGTTCTACCATGACCATGCAGCGGGCATTACTCGCCTGAATGTGTATGCCGGTGAGGCAGCAGGGTATCTGTTAACAGATCCGGTTGATACGGACATGATTGCCGGAACAAACACGCAGGGTATCAACCCCACCCTCGTAAAAGTCCTACCAGACACCGGAATTCCCTTGATTATTCAAGATAAAACGTTCGTGGATGCCCGAACCATAGCAGCCCAGGATCCTACTTGGAACTGGGGATCTACACCGGGTGTTCCGAATACCGGTGATCTGTGGTGGCCTCATGTTTATATGACCGCGGAGAACCCTGGCGTTGCCTCCGCAACCAATCCCTATGGACGATGGTTCTATGGCCCATGGTTCTTCCCGCCAACACCACTCCTGCATCCACCAATAGCAAACCCCTACTTCGGCCAACCTGGCGAACCACCGACAATCCCTGGAACCCCGAACCCGTCTGCAGTTGGGGAAGCATTTATGGACACACCCCTCGTTAATGGTGTCGCGTACCCCAACCTGACTTTGCTGCCCCAGGCATACAGGTTCCGGATACTCAGCGCAGCTGACGACCGTTTCTTCAACCTGCAGTGGTATGTAGCTGACGCAAACGTCACCACGGCAGATGGCAGGAATAATACGGAAGTCAGGATGGTGGCGGCAGCCCCCGGCACCCCGGGATTCCCTGCTACCTGGCCAACTGACGGACGTGAAGGCGGTGTGCCAGATCCGGCAACACGAGGCCCGTCGTGGATCCAGATCGGTACTGAAGGCGGATTTCTGCCGGCACCGGTCGTGATACCTCCACAGCCAATCACCTATATTACGGATCCGACACGGTTCGATTTCGGAAATGCAGATAAACATTCGCTTCTCCTGGCAGCAGCAGAGAGGGCGGATGTCATCGTGGATTTCTCCCCTTATGCCGGAAAGACCCTCATCCTCTACAATGACGCTCCGGCGGCTTTTCCTGCGGGTATATCACAGTACGATTATTATACCGGAGCTCCGGATCGAACCTCAACTGGCGGGGCGCCAGCCGTTATAGCGGGTTATGGTCCAAACGTCAGGACTGTCATGCAGGTAAAGGTCGCAAACACTACACCTGCGGCGGCATATAATGTTGCGACCCTGAATTCGGTGTTTGCAAAAACCGCCACGAAGAGAGGAGTTTTTGAGGTGTCGCAGCCGCCGATCATTATGCCTCAGGCTCAGTACACCAGTGCCTACAACCAGGTTATGCCGGTAAATAATCAAAATAATCAGATACAAATTCAGGACAACTTTTACAATTTCACAACCATTTTCGGTGCCCAGCTGAACATTACGTTCCAGCCAAAAGCGCTCCATGATGAAATGGGTGCCGTATACGATGAATATGGACGGATGAGCGGGATGCTGGGGCTCGAGTTACCCTCCGGTACCTCAGTTACCCAGACCTTCACCCCTTACCCCTACTCAAGTCCACCAACTGATGTCATAATGACGTCCCTCGGTGCATTGAACGGATCTGCCCCGGGAGACGGAACCCAGATCTGGAAGATCACTCACAATGGTGTCGACACCCACCCCCTCCACTGGCATATGTATAATGTCCAGGTGATCAGCCGTGCTCCCTGGGACGGGCTGAATAACATGGCGCCTGATCCTAATGAACTCGGCTGGAAGGAAACCATCAGGGTGAGTCCTCTCGAGGATACTTACATAGCTCTGAGGCCGGTTAGTGCAACGGTGCCCTTCGCAGTTCCCGACAATGTGCGGGCGATCGATCCGAATATGCCACTCGGGGTAATATTAGCAGGACCTCCAGGAGGATTCTTCGACACAGCGGCAAATGGTATCACCGTGCCAAACCATCTGGTTAACTTCGGTTGGGAGTACGTATGGCATTGCCACATTCTCTCCCATGAAGAGATGGACATGATGCACTCACAGGCAATTTCTGTGAACAATCCTGGTACAGGACCGACAAACCTCAGGTCCGGTGAAGTCCATAATGCTACGACTAATACGACTGCAGTATTCTTAGTATGGAACGATCAATCCACGCTGGAAACCGACTGGCTCATCCAGAGGACGAATATCAGCCAGAGTAACTGGACTGACTTTATGACCGTCCCTTCGTATTCGAAGACACAGACAGGCGGGACGGCAATGGCGATTGACGGTTCTATTCCTGCAAACACGGTCCCGAATTATTCGTACAGGGTACTTGCCTCAAATATCGTTGGTGACGACTTTGTATATGCCGCGCCATCGGTTGGCTTCCCGACAGTCATGCGCAATTCTTCTGTGTCTAACGTAAACACCTCACAAAATGTTGCACCTCCTGGAGTGGTAACATTCGGAGCCACCCCCACGAGTGGGTTTGCCCCACTCAATGTATCGTTTACCGGTACATCAGCCGGAGCCACCGGGTGGAGCTGGGACTTCGGGGATGGAAACTGGGCTGGTGACAATGGGATGCAGAACCCGAACCACGTTTATCAATTGCCCGGTAATTATGTCGTAAAGTTAACTGCAATGACCACCGGAGGTAATACTTCTTCGACACAGATTACCACCATCACGGTGACGCAGACTCCTCCCCCGGCAGTCCCGGTTGCGAGTTTCACCGGTACCCCGACGAATGGTACCGCCCCACTCACGGTCACCTTTAATGCGGATGCGTCAACGAGCACTCCTGCAGCCTGGGCCACGTGGCGATGGTCGTTTGGTGACGGGACATTCTCGTCCCAGAAGAACACGACACATACCTATACGACTGGTGGTGTTTACACAGTCTCGTTGACTGCGACCAATCTCGGAGGAACGAATGTTATGACCCGGGCCGGGTACATCAACGTTACCGGTGGGACACTTGTTCGATCCGAGACCGGAGTGTATCGCCCCGGTGTCGGGTTTTTCCTCAAGATGGATAACGGCAGCACGTGGAATCCGGCGACGGATGTCACTCTTGCCTG
>Ga0326726_10000980_pt1 | contig 26520 bp, 37 predicted proteins | sample MHFenrmetagenome_2_FD_207603 | JGI IMG/M metagenome (GOLD analysis project Ga0326726, IMG submission 207603) | Lab enriched peat soil microbial communities from Michigan Hollow, Ithaca, NY, United States - MHF15MN | ecosystem: Environmental > Terrestrial > Soil > Wetlands > Peat | place: USA... | reverse complement strand
GCGCACCATCACGGACAAGCTGAACGACCTCGCCCGCCAGAACAACTGCGGCGTCGTGATGTTCATCCACACGAAGAAGAGCGACGAGACTGTGTACGCGGGCTCCGGTCAGATTGCCGCAGCGATAGACATGACCATCGTAATGACATCGGCAGGCGACGAACTGCGGCGGTTGGAGTTCGCTGGTCGCTACATCGTGCCGGAGATGGTTGTCAAATGGCATAGCCCGAAGCGGGGCGGGGACGGAAGCTGCTCGGCGGTCGATACGGCCGAGAAGACTCTCACCGATGACGAAGAGGGGGTGCTCCGGTTCCTCGCCGCAACTCCGGCCTCGAAGAGGCTCATCCTCGCCAGCAAGGACATCAAGCCGCAGAAGCTCGACCGCATCATCACCGATTTCAAGAAACGCGGTTGGATTGATGGCGTCATCACGGGGCAAGGCCAGAACCAGTCGTGGACGTACAACATCAACACGAAAGGGCAGACCGAACTCGACATCTACGATGGTAAGGTTGCGTCGCCGACCGCGAATCCGATTAACGCTCTGTTGGGAGGTGCACCATGAGCATCAGCGAAGCCTTACCCGCCAGCAAGCGGTCGCCTGTCAGGCCACCGCGCTATCCACTCGCCTCAGACGAGGCATACTTCGACTCAGGATACTCTACCGATGTCAACCAAAAAGAAGAACACCAAGACCGCTAAGCCGCGAGCGAAACCGCTCACCAAGGAGCAGCTTGAACGGCGGAAGCAACAGAACATCGAAAGCCTCGGCCACCTCTTCGGGATGGACGTTCGGCGCATCGCTGCGATGGCACCAGCGAATCCACCGAAGAAGTGCAACTCACGCTAGCGGAAAAGCTCGCCGCCCATCAGGCGCAAAAAGAGTTCACCATCGCGAAGCTCAAGGAGTTGGACCCGAACTGGACGCCATCCTGTACGTGGCCTGAACTCGACAACGTCCATTAAAGCAGCTCGGGTGAAGGGGGCTCCTAGCGCCATGGTCGCCAGCAGCAGCACCCCGCCACGACACCATCAGTAGCGCCTTGGTCAATCTCCCAGGAATAGGGCGCTAAATTGATCCGAATGGAAGCGAAGTGCGCGAGGCTCATTGCTACGAGAACGAGGGACCCTAGCTCGAGGAGCACAAAGAGGAGTCTATGCTGAGCGACAGACCGAGTGTCTGACAGAAGCGGATGTCGCGTTTGAATTGTCTAAGACATCTCTAGGGCTTTGGGGGGATGCAAAGTTGCCATGTGAATGCGGATCACTTGTTCCGGCCCACTCGTTGGGGTGCTTCCACATTCCGCCAAACTGTGGAGTTCGAGCGGCCCGCGAGGGAGGGCGCGGTTCCAGCTAGAGGCCCGCCTGAGGGCACGAGGAATGGCCAGTTCGAAGGCATGAAGCCCGACACCGCTTCGTCGCGAGGTCGGGCTTCGAATTCCCTCCTGGGCTCGAACCAGGACTCTCCTGATCCCCTATCACTTCGGCTTTCACCGCCGCTCGAATCGAGCTGTCGAGCGCTCGTTGTCTAGACTGTGGCCTCACCTTCGTAGTGAGCTAGGATATTCCGTGGTCCGTCGAGCGCCCCCGTTGGGTAGATCGTGGTCAGGAGAGTTTCCTGTAAACGCTCCGAGGGGAGTCTCTTCGAGCACGGACAGCATTCCAACCAACCGCCGAACAACGATTGTTCCCAGGAATTTCTCGTAAACGCTAGAAGGGGGTCTCTTCGAAAACGGACAGCAAGCGTGCGCAGACACCTGATGTTCTCACGGGCGGTCTTTATGCGGGGATGATCGGGTATGGGACCGTGGTCATCGTGATGGCCCTCCTCAATGGCATCCTCGGCCGCTCACCGTTCTACACGGCGGCCCTGTTTGGGTCGGCGCTGTTTTGCGGGTTGAAAGACCCGGCCCACCTCGTGATCGCAGCCGGACCAGTGCTCGCCTATAATGGCGCCCACATGGTGGCGTTTCTGGCGCTCGGCTTTGGCGCGTCGTGGCTCACGGCCCAGGCCGAGCGCTACCCCACGGCGCAGTACTTCATCCTCTTCGTCCTGATCTTCGTTGCCTTTCACGTGTACGGGGCCCTGGGATTCTTCGTCGAGCCGCTGCTCGGGGCGGCGGGCTGGTGGCAGATCGGGATCGGGACAGTGGCCGCCGCGTTGGCCATGGGCTGGTACCTGTGGCGCGCGCATCCGCTGCTTCGTCGAGAGCTCCACGAGCTGCCGATGGGGGCGACACCGGGCGCGCCCTAACGCCAGCCTAACGGTTCAGCTCCAGATTGGTATCTTCCTCAACCGTCACCGGGCCGACTCGATGTCACGCCCGCGGCTCAAGGGGTCCCCATGGTCCTTGGACGCAGTGTTATTTGGCCGGTGCTTGCTGGAATTGCCTGCTGCAGCGGTCAAGACTCCTCGGCCCGCTCCACTCCAGCCAACCTCAGAACCGACCCTCTTCTCGGCCTCTGGGTGGGCATGAGACAGACGCAGCCGAGTGCCCTGTATTTCGCCAAAGACAGTCTCTTTGCCTTCGACCTCGAACACCAGGGCTTCCTAATCTTTCACGGGCCCTACACTCAGCGCCCCAACATGCTGGCGAACATCATCGTTCAGGGTGACGGTTGGCCCTCGTTAATGCGAACGACCCTCTCAGCAGACCGAAACGCTCTCAACATCGACATACAGGAGATCGGCGGAGCCACATCGATGAGCCTGTCGTACTTCGGACCCGATCTTCCTCTCGCGTGGCAGTCGACGCCCGCCAAGCGCAGCGTGCTTCGGGCGCGTGACGAGCTACTCGACCAACTCGTCGGTTTCTGGGTAGGTGATCAACTGGCATCGGTTTCCCCACCGTTCCTGCGGATCACTCGCGATTCTATCCAATTGCTCCCAGAGCAGGGTGACTCCTTTGACGTATGGTCCGTGTACGGCAATTCGCTGGTCTTGATTGTCGGTAAACGGTCGGCGGCGCGGGTCGTCCTCCAAGGCCGCCGACTCACGCTCGAGACTGAGATCGGGCAGGCGTCGTATTCCTACAGTAGAACCGCTGCTCCGCCCGGTGTTGGTCGTGAATAGTCGTGCTCCCACCCCTTCTATGGAGGTAGGGATGGTCCATCTTCGTCGCCTCCTATCGTCGGTGGCCGTCCGTGTTGCACTCGTGCTCGTGTTCTGCCCTGGTTCCGCCGGCGCACAGCAAGTCGTCTACCGCAACAGTCTCGTAAGCGTCTACAGCATTCCCACCATTCTCAGTGGCGGCGATGCCAGCAGCCTCGCAACGCAACTGGCTCATGCGATCGCTGAAGAGGGCGTGCAGGAACTCAGTGGAGAGCGGTATCTGCCTTGGCAGGATCGCTCGGCAGCTTGATGTTCTCAGTGATTCAGGAGATTCCGACTGTCGGGAACGCGACTAGCGTGGTGTTTGATGTCGTGCCTCACAGCCAACCCCTTGTCACTGGGACTCGCATCGGTGTTGTCGTGGTTCTCGACGCTAGGTAGGAACGGAGGAGTCTCTTATGCGTGAAGCAGACGCCGGCAGGCAGTCCTCTCAGTCGGTGCCCGTCATCCGCCTCAGGGTCCACGCGCTTTCTGGTCTGGTGTGTGTAGCCGTCTTGCTGATTGCCGGCTGTGGCGGCAGCCGGCGAGATCTTGTAGGTGCCTCGGACGATGTCAGCCGATACCTGCTCCAGGGACGTGAGCTTGGCGACTTCGTACTCGCCCCGCGGTACTATATCACCAACAACCCCAACCCGTATGTGTTTGGTGAGTCGGAAGTGGCCGAAATGAGAGTCCAGCGTGGTGCCGAAGGCCTGGTGAGCGCGACTTGGGTGTCGTACGATCCACGTCAGCGTACTGGACGTTCGAGAGAGCCTTATCTTATTCAGAAGATCTTCCGGTTTGACACTCGAGAACACGCGTGGGATTTCATTCTTCGCTCCCAAGGCAACCAACCGTTCTTGCTCTTCCGAAACACCCTTGTTGTGGTCGGAGCTGAGGAGCTGGCAACAGATGCGGAGAAACTGGCGTTTACCGACTGTATTACTCGCTATCGAGACCGATTGCACGCAGACGCTGTGGTCGAAGGACGGGTGCTGAACGATGAGGAGTTTCGAGCGGCCGCGCAGGCGTGGCACTGAGCCCAGGGCGGCATGATCAGAGGGGGGGGCCAGGAGAGGCGCGCACCCCCTTATAAGCGTCACGGCAACGGAGGTCGTCGACAACCCGAACCCTCAATGACAACGCGTCCGGACAACTGGAGGATCGATGGCGTTGATTCAATGTGGCGAATGCGGCAGTCAGTACTCAAGCAATGCTGCGGCTTGCCCTCAATGTGGCAACCCAAGTCGCCGCCCCAGAAGAACGGGTAGCGTGTTGCTGATTTTTCTCGCGCTTGGGGTGCTGGTCTACTTCCTTCCGGAAATTTGGCAGCGGGCCAGATCCATCCCGGGCCTCATGCCGCCCGCGCCCCCAGATGTGGCGTCGCGGCAGTCGAGGTTGCCACCTCCACAGATCCAGCAAGCGCCGTCTGGTGCAATGCCGTCCCCAAGCTTGCCTACGCCCCAGGCTCAGCAAGCATCCTCTGCGGGAGCTCCATCGCCGGGCTCAGAGTATCTGGCACTCCAGGCATATCAGCAAATGAAGGAGAACATCTCAGGAAATTGGCGACTCTTCATGCAGGGCTACGAAGAGGGGGGCGTCAGTGTAAGGTCTATGGATGTGCCTGTGCAGCAGCAGGGTCAGTCAGTCTCAATCGGGATGTACTTCCAGCTGGACAACAGCCGCTTCGGTGATATCACGTGGCAAGGGACCTATTCGATGGGTCGCCTGACAGCGGAAAGCAGTGTCGAGTATCGAGGAGACATTGGCGGCGCGCCCGTTCGAGTCTCGCTGAGCCTCGAGGGAACCTTGTTGCCACCTGATGGCAGCAGACCACCGGGCATTGAGGGCGTCATTCGGATAGCGGTTTTGGACCCAAGGGTTGGCATGTCAGCCCACTATGGCAACGAACAGTCGTTCAGGATGGTGCAGTGTGAAGGTGATTCGCCGAGGCAATTCTGGACGATGGTCTGCCGATACCCTGGGTGATGCGACGCGGACACGAAGAGACACGCACGATCACACGTGTGATCGACGTGTTACACCACGCTATCAGTTGTGTGCGCGGGCGCTGGAGGCATCGTCAGTATGTACTTGAGGCGACTGACGCGGTCATGCCGGCTAAGCGAATAGTGGGTTCTCGGCACCACGACGACCCAGTTGGGGAATCAGAGATGCAGTACGAGCCACCAGCACACCTCGCGCAGACCTGCCTCTGGTCCAGAGACGTGTACCCGTCTGCGCATTCTCTCGAGACGAGCCAGCGGAGAACACGTACCATTCCGCCTGCTAGGCTTAGGCGATGCGGAGTTGGACATTGGAGACGACCATCCGTCTTCTTGGCGCTCCTTATGTGGCTCCTGCTGCTGAGTGGTGGCCAGCTGTCCGCACAGGTCCCGGCGGAGCCGAGTTCCAGTCTGGTTCTGGGACCTTCCGACCTTGAAGGCCAGGTCGGCCTGATTGCACGCATTCAAGTGAACGATCCTGACGACGGCTTTCCCGTGGCCCGTGCCGAGATTCTGTTCGAGGACAGTGAGGGAAGACAGATCGCCAGCGTCTGGACCGGTGGAGATGGCCTGGCGGTTGTCCTTTGTCGCGACGATCAAGCTCTCAGGTCGCTAGTGACGGTTCGCATCCGCGCTCCTAGGCGCGAGCAATGGGTCCGAGAGACCGCCTACAACATCATCAGATCTGATGCTGAAGACGTCATACTCTGGATTCCCGCCGCTGAAGGGAATTGGACGCAGACCTTTGATTTTCAAACCGGAGCCCGCCTCCCTACTGACCAAGCGGTGGTCCAAGCGATACGTGCTCGGCGGTACGTTCCCAGCGGCACCGACGCAATACCCTATCAGGGCGTGGACTACCCCGACTTTGCGCCTGTGCCGCCAACGAGATCCGCCCCTTACGCCGTCTGGAGTCTCCAGGTCGATATGCGGCGATTGTCTCGTCAGTGATTGCTGGCGCATCGAGCACCCGTCCGGTTGCGGGGAGGACATGAAATGCCAGGCCCGTTCGTGCCTTCACTACGCTAATTCCGGCGGCCCGGGGGAGGCGATATACCTGGAGCCCGACGGGCGTCAAACGCGAGGGCGAAGGCTCAGGGGATCCCCACGTTCCGGCGCGGCCGCGAACGAACGAGGCGATTTCGCGACTTGTTAGGCCAGCACGCTCACTTGATCCAGTCAACTTGAAGAACCTGGAAGTAGCCTGGGATGAACAATACGTCCACGTCACCAAACCTCTCGAATCGGTCGTCCCATCCTTCTCCGCCTTGGACGCTCCGCGTGAATGTTCTAGTCTCCGTTCCGATGGCCACGATCGCCGTTCCGGAGAACCTGACTTGGTCGGGGCGGAATAGACCGGAGCTGATTTCGTATGTACCATCGACTTGGTAACTGCCGACCACATCAGCTCCCGTGCGGCTCCTTAGCCTGAACGTCCCTTGCTGGCTGAAGGGACGAGAATCGGGGTTGACGTGTGGACAACGGGAAGAACCTGCCACTTTGGAGGAGCCTGCCTCCCATCGCCTACTGGCTGATCCCGGCGGTCGTCGGCGTGCCGCTTATCGTACGCGTCCTCATTCGGCACCCCTTGGTACGGGCGGAGCGAAGGAGCGTTCAGGCAGGGGGCGCAGCCTGACATGCGGTTGAAGCCGATGGGCTGGGGCGGCCGCTTTCGGCGGGACGTTCCACAATGAGCGTGACGGTTCGAGCTGTGCTCCTTGGAGCTTGGCTCACTACTAGCGCTTGCTATGCCTACCGGCCAGTCGCACTCGCCCCAACGCCTCGGTCTCGTGTGCGGATCGTGTTCACCAGCTCAATCGTCGTCACCACCTTGCGGCCTGGTCTGGACGGTACGCGCCGCACATATCCGGGGGTGCTCGAGGCCAGCGGCACAATCCAGGCTGCCGCCAGCGACACGATTGCCCTGCGCCTCGGCGAGCTGCGCACGGCTGCTGGCCCTGTCTCCAACGTCTCCGACCAGGTCGCGATGCTACCCACAGCTCAGATCGCACGCCTCGAAGAACGGCGTTTCCAAGCTGGGACCACTGCTCTTGCAGGGGCAGGGGCGCTCGCCCTGGCCGCGACGGCCTTCATCATTGTCATCATCGTTGCCATTACGCACGCCTTCTGAATCCTGGCACCGCTCGAACGCCCAGCCTAACCAGCGCTTGAAGCAGCCGACTCGCGGCGGGGACATCTGTAGGACGGAGTCCTATGGTCCCTGGTCGCCGCAGGCTCCAGCTTAAGGTCGTATTGACGCGCGATTGACTTTGTGATGCTTGATTAGGACCTAGTCGAAAAGGCCAACCCGGTGAAAGCCGGGGGCGCAAAGCCACGGGTCCTCGGCTCCTCCGCGACGCCTCGAAACGCCACGAAGGATCCCAAGATCGCCGAGCTGCCGAAGACGGGTAGCTCGGCTTTTGTCTCTCATCTTTCTGGGAGAGCACATCGATAACCAGCTGCTGATGAACTGGGGTGGTTCTGGCGATATCGCTCTTGGTGGCAGGCTGTTGTGGACCGCTCGCCAAACGCGGATGGAAGCAGTGGCCTGGTAACTCTCTTGCAAGGAGGACCGCTATGCGTCGGGCAATACTCCTGGGCGTAATAGGCTGGGTGACATTCGAGGTGATGGGGTGCGCAACGGTCTTTAACGGGTCTCGTCAAAACATCATTGTCACATCTTCGCCGGACATGGCAAAGGTGACAGCCAGTCCTGTCGCGGGCGACTACAACACTCCGACCACCCTGAACCTGGAGCGCAAGAACGACTACGTGCTCACCTTCAGCAAAGAGGGCTACAGCTCGACTACCGCCCAAATATCACACCACGTACGGGGTGGTATTGTGGTGCTCGATGTCATACTAGGCGGCCTCATCGGCGTGGTCGTTGATGCGGCAACGGGCGCCTGGAACAAGCTGTCGCCGGAGACCGTCAACGTGTCGCTGACCAAGACCGCCGCCATCGACGGCCCGGACCGAATCGACGTCGGGCTCAGAGTCGAACAGAGTCAGAACCAAGACAGAGTTCGCATCCAGTCCAGTGATCCTGGCGTTCTTGTCCACGTTCAGAAGCGGTAGGAAACAGGGAGTAGCGCGGTCGTCTCGATTGGAGCAATCTCCCGATTGCCGTTCAGAGATCTTGCCACCCTACCAACCCTAGAAGGGGGTTCTCATGGACTGGCTCATTTCAGGAATTATTGGCTGGTGCGGCACAGGCTGGCCGCGACGTTTTCCCGGCGGCGGGGGTGGCGGAAGACCTGATCCCGAAGATCCCTGGCCGCCCAATTGTCCGATGTGCGGCGGTTTTGTTGGCGCGCTCTCGGCTGTTGTGATATATGCGTTGGTTGGCGGTCAACTGGCGAGTGCCGGTTTCCTCGGCATGGCAGTTACGTCGTTTGCTGCGGGAAGCGTCGGCAACAGCCTCGTTGGGGGCATTGTAGGCCGCCTGCGCGCAAAGTAGCCGCCGCCCAAGGAAAGTCCCAGCATGGAAGGCTTGGCGGGGGCGGATGGAACTTCAATCCGCCCCATTTCCCGCCGGTGCTTGCAGACGATGCATCGATCTTTATGTAAAGCGATGTCGCAATCTCAGCGGCAAGGCGTTGGAGAGCCCGCCTGATGCCTAATGTCGCGCGTCGCTACGTGATGGGATTTGAGGTACTCTTGTCGGATGGACCAGGCCTACCAGGCCATCCTCGCGTGGTTGGACAAGGAATTCCCCAGCGGTGCCTATCCCTCCGAGCATTGGCCGAAGGACGACGCCTCATCGTACATGCCTGCGGGCTGGAGCGTTCCCCCTGAGCTCGCGCACGAGCCCGTCGAGGTGTTCGCCAAGCGCAACGCGCCGCCGCCCGCGCCGCGCAAGGAGCTGGTGGTGGTCCGCCGTGCGTTCGAGGAGTGCGGGTCGGGCGTGGTCCTCGCGTCGCTACGGTCGCAGGGCGTCGCAAGGCGGCTGCGGAAAGCCCCAGCCGTGCGGTTGCTGCTCGATCGGGCTTTGATGGTCCGGCCCTGGGGGCGGTCCTCTACGGGAGGCGCTACAGGGGACGGTGGCGTCCAGAACTGATGGACCCGCCCTCAGGCGCGCGCGATCCCCGGCAATGCTGGTCGGTGAAGCAGGCACCAGCGTGACGCGCTTCGCCAAGCGGGGGTTCATCGAGCGGATCAAGAACTACGACTTTATGCAGATCCTCCAGGTGGTCGAGCAGAGGATCCACGAAGTCGACAGCCGCTACCACCCCGCCCGCGGCGCCCCGCTTGCTCGTGCGGAGGGCAGCGGTGGGCAGCGGGCAGTACGCAGCATTCCTGAAGGGCGTCGCCTTCTATCTGAGGTCCGGGAAGCGTCCCGCAGGTTTGACCGGAGCCGAGTTCCACTTGCTCCGCCCCCTCGTCGCGTCGCTCGTGCGTCATGGTCAGCTCCGGGCCGAGGCCCTGGATGCGTTCGATCGCTGAGCGGTCTGCAAACCGTGTCAAGGAAGCCAAATGACTGACCCCACAGAGATCGAAGAGCTTGCACCTCACGTGGTCTATGAGTTGAGGGCAATGCTAGCGGCTCGGCATTTGCACCAAGTGTCGTTCGGAGAACCGCTTACTCTAGAGGCGTTCTTGATCCACGTTCGATGTCTGTACGAGTTCTTCAGTGGAGATAAGCCGAACGAAAAACATCCGAAGAACAGGTACGCGTGTCACTACTTCGACCCGGTTACGGAGTAGGCCGCAACGTACCGTCCTGCCCAGCCGGCAGTCTTCACACCCGACCTAGTAGGCCGGTTACACCGCAGACTCGCTCACCTCAGCGCGGACCGCGTGAAGTGGGCCCGGGAGGAGACGACCAAGCAATGGGAATGGCCGGTGGATGAGCTAAGCGATGCGATCCTGGGCTACGCGTTCGCCTTCGTGAGGGCACTGCCGCCCACGCGGACGGCTTGGTTTGGTGCCGTGCTAGATCTTCCATAGCTGAGGCGCGTGTGCAATCATCGGTCAGGCTCCTGCATGCGGGGAGTGGGCCAGGTTTGTACTTAGCTCGAGGCAGCGTCGCACGCGATTCATCACTGAGGGAGGTCCGTCCATGGTCGAGAAGTGCTCGTCACAGACACCGCTCATTTCGTTGGTGCTCGCCGGCGCGCTGACGCTGCTGGCTCCGGCGGCCTCGCTCCAGGCGCAAGCCTCGCAGCGCCTCTGCGCGCTGGTGACGCCCGCCGAGCTCGAGAGCGCCTTGGGGGGCAAGGTGACCACGACCCAGCCACAGGAAATCCCCTACAAGAAGGACGCGCACAACGACCACGACGGCGTCCTGTCCCTTTGCACCTACAAGGTGGGCGCGCGATCGGTGATGGTCGTCTCCTCCACCCAGCCCGTCACGGCCGCGGGGCGACAGCGGGGCGAGGCGCAGACGACGGCCGCGACGGACCAGCTGCGGCATCAGGGGTGGACCATTCAGTCACACGACTTCGGCGCCACAAAATGCTGGACCGGAGTCGCTCCCGCAGGAACGAAGTCTCCGTTCTCCCCGTCCGCGTCGTGCGGCGCCGTGAAGGGTAGCTACTTCGTCTCGGTCACCGTCACGAGTACCAATCCTCAGGATCGCCTGTCGATGGAGCAGGCCAAGCAGATCGTCGACGTAGTGACCGAACGTCTACCATAGGACGCCCCGGCCGCCGTCCGGGGCATCAGAGAGCGCGTAGTTTGACGCTCCGGCAAACGCAAGCCCCGTCAGCATTGGCGGGGGCTTCTACCTTCCTCGGGTCGTGGCGGCCGCCCGCATGAGTACGGAAACGCGCATTACCGTACTCATGCCGGCGGGGGGCGGGCCGACGAGAGGCGGGCACCACAGCGGACGGGAGGTTAGCATTTTCTAGTGCCTCCATTGACGCTGCCTGCTCTAGAAACCTCGATCGGAGCCGCAGCAGGCCGCAGCTTAAGCGCATCCCGTTGGGCACCAGCCCATGTCCGAGTCACGCATGCAGCCTTGCTGAGACGGTGAAGGTCTTTAGATGCTCTCGGTTCTCCGAATGCGGCTCAACTCCCGCACCAGCGGCGCCTGCGACAAAGGACGACCCGGAAGGCGTGCCAGTCTGCCACTGAAGGGCACGCTGTAATTGTCGCATGAACCTATCGCGCCGCGTTCGTACTGCGGCGTCGACCGCGTCCATCTCTCCTGTTCGGGAGTTCGGGCGTTCTTCGACTTGGTGGCCGAAGACGTGTCGAGCGATGGCGAGGTCGAGCTGACGTCCGCTGAGTTCGTCGAAGCTCACGCGACCCTCCATTCGGTCTGGCTGGATCGGTTACCCACCGTCCTTCGCCAACTTAGCCGCGTGGCCTCAACCTTCCCTCAATCGCTCTGAGGGTTAAGAGATATCCCGCCCAAGCTGTCAGTCCGACTCAGGCCCTATGCAGAAGAGACAAGTGCTGAGGAAGAGCCAAGACACAGAAGGCGTTTGGTTGAATTGACCGCGAATTGATCGGGAGCGCCTAACTTGCCACCCCTCGTCTTCAGCGGCGTTGTGCGCTACAGCGAAGCATCAGCCGGGTTGCCTTCATCCAGCTTGGGTTGAGGATAGCGCAAGAGATCGCCTCCTAGAGAGTCCCGATCCGTCTGACTCACCCAAGGGAGGACAGGACCCATGGAAAGCATGAGCGACATGCGGCACCACCTTGCCAAGTCGTTTAGCAGGCTCCGTCCTTCGTTTGGCAAGTCCCGTCCTTCGGATGCCGAGCCTGCTGAGCTTAAGGCGGGTGAGCGATCCAGTGATGAACGACAGTTCGCAAGCAAGCAGGCCGGCCGCTCCTAGAGAAAAAGAAAAGGAGGCCATATGCGCCGTCAATTGGCGGTTGGGTATCGCCTACTGGCTTTCGCCCTGGGCATCGGGCTGGCGTGCTCACCCACCCCCACAGATGGCGGGGGAGGGACCCCGCCGACAACTCCCACCGGGCTGACCGTTACAACGACCACGGTGTCCAGCGTGTCCCTCTCGTGGAATGCCGCAACCGGAGCGACATCCTACCAGCTTTACCGCGACGGCACGCAGGTCTACTCCAGCAGCTCTACCAATTACAACGATACAGGGCTCGGGTCGGGCACCACGTACCAGTATGCGGTGCGAGCGACCAACTCAACTGGTTCGAGCGGCCTGTCGAGTCCCGTGTCTGCAACCACCGTTGCACTCGCCCACTTCTGCTTCTGGTCGAATGATGGTACTGACGGCAACATTACTGTCTATGTGGACGGCAGCCAAGTTGGTCAGCTTACCCAATACTATCTGAACCCTAGCACGCCCAGTTGTGCTTCACCTGGAACATTAGTCGTGACTGGACAACCCGGAAGTCATACGATCTCCGCGCAGTCGCAGGTCAACGGCCAAACTTGGGGTCCAGCTACTGTTACTCTGGCATCTGGTGAGCAGTTACTCTATCAATTCACAGTAACGCAGTTCGATTTCTGGACGAACCGTAGTGACGTCGGATCGTACATCAATGTGTACCTCAATGGCATTCTTGTTGCGCAATTGACTTCATACTTCAATACCCAGCCGAGTTGGGGTGCTTCTGGAACAAAGGTCGTGACTGTACAGCCAGGAACGTATACCATTCACGCAATTTCGCAGGGGGGCACCACCTGGGATGCGATTTCTACTTTGACGTCAGGCCAACAGGTGCTTTATAAGTTCTTTTGAAAGGGTATAGCCACAACGCGTTGTGCCAGCTCTGAGGCAAGACTGCTCACGGCCGGCTTCAGGAGCGCAGCGGCGTGCCACACGACCTCCTTGGAACCGCAGCGGTTTAGTGCCGAGAAGAGCCCCGAGCGCGCCCGGCTGACCTTCAGTGACGGCACACAGTTGACCGCCAGCCATCCCGTGATAGCGGGGACAGCCTCGTCTGGAACGAATGCTTCGGGCCAGCCTCCACGCGGTTCAGCCCGGAGCGCAGTCCTTGCCAGCAGTTTTCGGAAGGTCGAAGTGCACGGAGTCGACAATCCACGGACGATCGCTGTCATGCTATTCGTGGGAGGTCTGGTGGGCGGGCTCAGGGTCTTAATTGTCGGCTATGCCAATTCATTTTGATTGAACCTCATCGACGCAGCGCCATTGCGCGGATCAGCTCGAGCCGCTGCTTAAGATCCCTACTATCTCAGTGCCGATCCTGCCTCGTACTCTTAGTCTGCAGGTTCTGGGGCGATCCCCGGCACGGTCATCGATTTTCGCGCACGACGGCGAAAGTTCGGTGAAAGTCCCGCCGACGCGAGAGCCCGTTGTCCCCGAATGGCGGTGTCGAAGGAAAGGAGCTTTCCATGAAGGTGTTCTGCGCCGTATCGTTGCTCGGCGGGATTCTGGTCGCTGTCCCCGTGTCCGCCGCACAGCACAATATCGTCATCAGCGATAGCCTTGCTGCCAATGCCGACACGCTGATTGTAAAGCATGGAGCCCAGTGGGTGGGAAGAATCGCGAAATGGCGGATTGGTGATTATGAGGTTGTTTCCAGCAAGATGGGGCCGACCACCACACGCACGAAAGGAAACCTACTCAGGACTGAAGCAGCGAGCAGCTCCACTGGAAAGTTTTCATTTGTCTTGACCAACAGAACAACTGATTCTGCAAGGGTCAATGCAGCGCACAATATTACGGTTCAATCGCTACACGACATGGGACTGGGCCATGGCTGGGCCATCGGTAGTCATGATGAAGTGGTGCTGGATTCCGAAAATGGTACCGCGTCTATCACCCTCAATGGAGATACGACCGATACGTGGGCTTTGCTGGTGGGTGTAACGATGGGCGACAGTACGGCAGGCAAGTACCAAGCCGTCCTAACCAATGGGGAAAGAAGAATTGTTATTTCTCCTGCGAGCTCCAAGACACACGGGCGTTTCGGTCTCCTGGGATCTGCCGCGGGATATGAGTTCATTGAAAACGGGCAGTCCCTTTGTGCCCTTCAGTACTTTGGCGGGACGTTCGGAAATACAACCCTCGTTTGGATGCTCCGGAGCCTCGATGCAAGAACCAAACTGATGCTTGCCGCTGCCATGACGGCTGTCTTGCAAATGAAGAGTATGGAAGGTGGCCCGTGATGCTCTTGGCTCCGGACCGCGGCGCGAGCCGGCGCTCTACTGCGCTGGTGAGCTGTTACTGCGCACGAGTCACGACTCCGATGCCCAGAACACCGCGTGAATGCTACATTTTGTCGTAACTCAGCTTGTGCTTAATCCGCTTCTTAGTCAGTGTGGCAAGCCATGGGAATACTACGAATCATGGACTGGCCTATTACGCCTACGTTCCCGTTCCTCGGCTGCTTGGGCCGGCAATTCGAACTGTTCCGCTTTCTTAGGGTCACAGAGAGCTGGAATGCAGCCGTGTACGCCGCGATGCGATACTCCTCAGCCGTTATGGGACCATAAAGTCCTGTGGTGGTTTGGCGAGGAGCCACTCCGAAAGCTTCTCGGGACGGCCCTCGTGGCAGGAGTGCTCTGGATCATCCCACCGATCCGACACGCCATCGCTGCCTTCATCCAGTGGATCACTTCTCGTTTCTAAATGAGGATCAGATCGATCTGGGAGCTAGCGCCGAGCGCCCGCAACGGCTGAATAGCCGTTGCGAGTCTGAGGCTCACTCTGGGTTGTCTTCTCGCTCGACCTTAATGATGTATTGAACACAATCTCTGATTCCGTTCTCAACCGCTGCGCGCGAACTCGCAGCCAAGGGGAACGCCTGCCAGATTCCCTGGCGGTAGTACTTGGCGAACCAGCCTACTGGCGCGATACGTTGAATCTCACCTGCGGGGGCTACCGATTGGATTGGTACCATCGAATTGTAGTCAAGCGCCATAATTCCGAAGACGACCGCCACGGCACCAGTATCAAACGGACTTGCATTCTCGTCCCGCACGTCTGGCAGTACTCTATCAGCTACAATGCTTATGACGATCTTGCGTCGATTCTCGGGTTTGATCCATTGGTCCCCGGAGCCGCCGAAATCACAGGTTGGCTTAACCGCGAACCCGGCTTGGGCGAACTGACCTAACGCTTCACTGGCAAGCACCTCGCTGCTGACGTCCACAAGTTGCGCAGCCAGATTGGTTAGGGTAACCGCCACACAAACAGTCGGCAGGCTATTCAGCGGTTTGCGTGGCACTGCATGGGGAGAGGAGGCTAGTCCGGGCTCAGGTTTGAAACCCGCTGGATGCCCTTCAATTGGGCTGTCGATGGTCCACACGTCCTGAGCCATGCTCGCGGGGTACGAATGCAATTCGAACATCGAAGGTTGGAGGTCAACAAGGCAAACCAGATTCGCCCCTTCGACTCTGATCCTCGAAAGCCCTGTGGTCCCACGACTCACACAGGCAATCGGATGTTGTAGGAGTCCTTCCTGTACAGTGCCCGGGTGGGCAGTCACAATCATCGCAACTGCTGCAGGAATGAGACCCCTCATACTCACCTCCAGTTGGTGCGAGACCCCAAGGTGTTGGCTAGGTTGTCTCACTACCTCCACTGCTCGATGACTGCTCGCCACTCTCCACTTACTACCTATAACCTGAATCGAGGTCGGGTAAGGGGAACGACCTGTCCTAGTTGTGGGCGCGCTTCGTAGGGCCGATCACCAGTGCCGCCACGGCCGTTGCGGTGAGTCTTCAGTGTTCGATGACAACACCACGCAGAAGCAAAACGTATATGCACGGTAATGGCCCGGCGTTCATGTTCGGTCCGGGCCTGGATGGTGCTGTGGATGCTAGGCTGAGGGCGGCTGTGGCCAAAACGGAGCCGCCGGAGATCGGGCCGACTCTAGATGCGGACATTCTCGACCATCTTGATCTGCACGAATGGCGATTGGCTGTTATACAAACAGCCGTGTTCTTTGAGGCTTGGTTGTCGCGGTTCGCCCGCGCTCGCTTTGCCCAAGCGGGCCCGTCGCCCTCCGCCATCGAGGCCAAGTTTCTTAGGTCGGATGGGCAGCCGAAAAGTGCCACAGCAATAGCTAAGAACTTGGTGAAGGAGGCCACTGGCGTCGATTTCTCCGCGACTACTGAATACGACAATTGGGCCAAGGAGGTTCGCGACCTACGGAATGACCTTGTGCACGGCAAGAGATTTGACGTAACGCACTCCGAAGCCATACGGGCCCATGAAGCTGTTCATGTCGCTATTGCGCTGCTGCAAACCCAGTGACTGTGCGCCAGGAACCGTGAGGACTTACGAGCTGCTCTATTGAGCACGATGCGGGAACTTCTGGTCTTTTCCAGTCGCCTAGGCCATGTGTCGTCCGATTAGCGATTGTAGAGTTCCTAAACTCAGATTATTACCGAGGCAGGCTCAGGATAGTTTCTCGTAAATGGTAGAGACCGGGTCTCTTCGAAAACCGACAGGATGTCCGTTTTCATGTCGAGGTCGGGTTTTTCCGTTGAAAGTGATTTCAGTATAGGTCCTCGTGGTCCTACGGTCTCTGTTCTGTCCCCACCAGTCTACTAGACTGAGAAGAGACATTCCTAAAAAACCCGAATCTTGACCGTAGCCGATGGTGGGCACAAGCTGCGGGACGTTCGTTAAACCTCGCGCCCTGACGACCCGGAGAAGTCTCCATAGATCCTGTCAAGATGTACACTCCACGCTAGACAAGAGGCGACGACGAGTGATGATCTCTGTCATGCGGCACGCCTCACTCACGGAACGGGCGGGGACCAGTACAGCCGCCCTCCCAGTTCCAAAGTGTTTTGCTTCTTGAAGGCCGGTGGCGCGCGACCATTGGTGTACTTGGCGACGAACGCTAGTGGCCATTTGTGAGGCTTCTGGGAGTCCACTGGATCAGGCGCCTGCGGGCGGAACTCAAGGGCAATGCTCCAAACCCCTAACACCCGGTCCCTGTATCGGGTCGTGCTGTCGACCTGAAAGTCGTCGTTCGCGAATGCAAACAGTTTGCCGCTCCCCGTTAGGGAGCCAGCAAACCGGGACCAGGAATGCTCAAGAGTGAGCAAGCCCGTCGGCGTCGCCCGAAATGTCACGGGGGTGGTTCCGTTCCCCTTGTTGAATCGTGGCCCCACATCCGCACGAAAGGACAGCTCCAGGGCTACAATCAGCCCCTTCTCTGCTGTGGGGCGGTTGAACCAGTCGTAGGTGATTCCGCCGCCCACGAGAAGAAGGCTGGTGCGAAAGTCTCGCGCCGCATTCCACTGGGGCCCCAAGTGCCAGGCAACTAGGCGGCGTTGCGCTTCGGCGCGCGCGGTCTCAAACCGGACGTTCCCCACAATGTTGTTGGGCGCCACATCATCCGCGTTTCCGAGGTCCGCAGAGAATTCAGGAACGATCACCCAGGTCGGGTTGGTTGCTGAGATTGGCCAGAGGAAGACCGGACGGTCGCCAGGCTTCTCGTCCTCGTTGAACCGAAGGTGGAGCTTGACACCGTTGTCCTTGGATGCGAAGCCGTGAGTATATGCGAGCGTAACGAGGCGTACCTCTTTCCCTTGACCGTGGGCTGGGCAAGTGGTGAGCGACTGAGCCAGGAGAAGCCCGGCCGCGAATACTGCGATGTTTCGCGGGGTCATTGAGCCGCCAGAGGGGGCCGGGCCGGCATTCGATGGTCGATCCATGTCACTAGGTCACCGACCTTCGAAACACTGCCATAACTCAGCGCCTGGGCGAGGAGCCCCGCCTCAAGCCACGGCGGCTTGCCATACCACTCCCATATCGCTTTCGCGAGAGCTTCCCCGAGCCATGCGGGGCGGAAGAGGTCGCTCAAGTCTGTTTGGTCGGTGATTGGGGGACGCGCAGGGTACAGGAGTTGATAGAAGCAACTCGTGAGATTCCGCATGATCACTGGCCGACGCCCAGGGGTCGGAGTGACTCCCGTGAGCGCCGCGACTGGCAGCGTAGTCGGAAGGGAGAACCGGGATAGGGTGAAGCGGCTCAGGCTACCCGCGGGGTGCACAGACGAATTCGTACGTTTCCGTTTCGGCTTGGAGACCGATTTAGACTTGCCTAACCCCTTCCTGCGAGTGCTGGACATCGAAGACTCACTTGCAGCGAGTTGACGTATGGCCAATCCCCCGGACCGGCGGCGGGGCTCTTCTGAGCATTTCAAGGTGCGTCGGTTTAGGAGACCCCATTACTCCACATTGCCTTTGGGGTCAGCCCCCGAAGCTCTGAGGGGATCAACTCCAACCACTCGACAAACGATGGAGGTGAAACCCTTCACATGGTAGGGCAAAAAAGGGACACCGAGGGCGCCAAACGCGACACGAAAGGAAGAGACGCAGGCGCTTTGATTGGCCTGTTAGGTTGTGGAGCACAGCATGGCCCGGAATCAGCCTGTGCGCCTGCCAACCTCGATTCGCACCCTCAGCAATCGAGTCAGAAGATCAGGCTGGACGAATCAAACGATCCAGCGCGCTCACTTGTGTAGGTCAAAGTCCTACATCGTGGCGGATTCACATGTTGACACTCCTGCGCTGGCACACCACCGTGAACGAGCTTCAGTCGACGTCCTATTGGTTCTTCCTTCGAGGTGACCACAAATGTCTTCCGCCCAAGATCACATGCGCGGTTCAGGGAGGGTCTCGATATTCGTAGTTCAGATCGCCTGGCTGGTTGTCCTGGGAATCTTGGCCGGGCTAATCTTCTTTCAGCCCAGCCTCCTCTCGCCCGGCGACTTCTTGGGCTCTGTGCCCTTTGCAGTGATCTGGTTCGGGTCCCTCGGAGCGGTGCTGATCTCACTCACCGGAATCGTTGAACATGCGAAGGATTGGGACGAGTCCTACGCACTCTGGCACATTTCGCGGCCACTCGTGGGCGCAAGCTTGGCGGTCGTGGCTGTTCTCATCATCCAAGCAGGCGTACTTGCAATTGGGTCAACACCTACCGCTGGTCCCGGGGTCCCCAAGAATCTCCTCTATTACCTGGTCGCATTCCTAGTTGGGTATCGAGAGGAGACCTTCCGCGACCTGATAAAGCGGCTGGTCGACCTAATCCTTGCCCCAGCAACCGCGGGACCTGCCACGACGATCACCGGTTTGGATCCCGCTTCAGGTGCTGTGGCAGGGCAAGTGCCCATAGTGATTTCGGGCTCCGGCTTCACGAACGCAACCGCGGTGACGTTTGGCTCCAACGCAGCGCAATTTCGAGTCGACTCGGACAGCCAGATTACCGCCACCCTTCCTTCTGCCGCCACCGCCGGAAAAGTCACCGTGAGTGTGAGGGGGAAGGCGCGATCGGCAACCGCCTCGTTCTCCTACACAGGCGCGCCTTGAAAGCACCGGTTAGACCGCTCCACCGAGGTTCGTGTATCAATGCTTTCCTGCCAGCGGAGGCCCCATGTTGAGCACCCTGTCAGTGCTTCTCCTCGCCGACCTCGCGAACGGCTCGTCGGCATGCCAAGTTCGCCCACCGAACGATACCTCGAGCACAACCGCGCAGGTCGTCCTGCTGCCTTACTTCGAGACCTTGAGAACGAGATGCCAGCGATACGAAGAACGGGAGACCGCCAGCCGCCGGCCGTACCATCTCCTCGCCCTTGGCGGACTAGTGGTTGGCACAGTTGGCGGAATGACGGGGCTCTTCTTGCACAAAGATACAACCCAGTGGAGATTCGCCCAGGCAACGAGCCTGCTAACTGGGCTCGCGTCCGGCATGATTGCCATAGGCCACTTTGACGCTCAGGCCACAGAATACCAACAATGCCTCGCCGTAACCTCGCGCGCTCAAGCGCGAATCGTTGCAGAATACGCCTCCTTTACGACGATTAATCCTGGCGATTCTGCCGCTGTGTCTGTGCTACGCAAGACCCTTGAGAATGACGTACAAAACAACTGCGTCCGACCTTAGGGATGGCAATGCGGCCTCATTGGGTGCGGTAGCAGCCCTAAGGGGTTAAGCGGCGAAGCGCAGCGGCCGCAATCAAGAGAGCGACTTCCCTACCAAGTCGACCGCGCCTGTCCGACTGCTTTGAGCGCAGGTTAGGCAGCCTGGTCGCAATACTCATGTATGAGTTGATAAACCTCTTTCCATGAGGTGGCACGAGGCGGCTCTACAGCTTTGTTGGTGCTGTTTGCGAAGCAGATTGCGTAGAGGCCACGTGTTCTGAGCTGTTCGACATTGTCCGGCGTGTCATCAACGTAAATATCAGCACCTACTTGTTCCTTCGCTTTCATGAAGCAGAGGTCCCAGTACGGGATTGCATGATAGTCCAACCAGTCAACAGTCTGACTAACAGCCAGATTATGCGAGTAGTGGATGAAAAGGCGGTGTGTGATTATGCGAATGCGAGCACCCTCGTCAGAGAGCATGCGCAAGTACTTGCGAGCGCCTGGTATGATTTGCGACGTTCGAAACAGCTCACGTTGGTAGAGGGCAAACCGATGGATGCTATCATACTTTTCGGAGGTGACGCCCCACTCCCTTAGACCATAGGTGACATCCGGCGTTAGCTCATTGACCGGGCGCTCGAACCATTCGGCGACGATCTCTCGCATGCGCCCGTAGAAATCGGCGCACACGCCATCCAGATCGACTCCTATAATCTTGTCTTGAACACTCATGAGTGATCGTATCCACTCCTTAGTCAGCACCTAGTCAAGCCCGTCTAACGAACTGGCGTCTAAGTCACGGGGTGCGGCGGCCCGCAATCAACAGAGACCTCTTCCCTACCTCGCGGCCGCCGCGGGCCGACAGCTTCAAGCGCGGGTTAGACGGCACGGGTAAGGCGATCCGAAGCTCGTTTGGCAAGCCGGTCGAAAACTGCCCAATACGTTGGGTGCATCTGCTTACGCCGGTCTACGATGAAAGCCCCCAGGATCGTGTGGCAACGGCGAATGCTCGGGCCCCAATTGTCGAGGAAGGGTGCTTCGGGAACGGTCCCTGCTTCGAGGACAACGCCGGCGGTCCCGTAACTCGAACATACCTTCGCAGCAGCTCTGTTCTCGTCTTCCGACCAGGTGTTGTGGTCGCGGCCCTCCAGTTGTCGGATCACGACGCCGCGCGCGCCTCGCACATCTTCTGCTTGCAAGAAACCTGCGAGGGCAAGGAGGTTCTGGGCCTCGGAGGCATGACGAGCGGCGGCCACCTGCTGCCGCATTTGACTGAGCTGCTTGGCGTACACCACTAGCACGACGATAAGCACCAGGCTTTGGACGGCGTAGAGGGAAGCGCTGACGATCTCGTACTCGGACATTGAATCCTCCTTCCGTGCTCACATACCGTGCCGCCTAACGCATGTTGAGAGTCCGCCCCTGACTGCTACCATGGAGTTGACCAAGACCCGTAGTCCACGGCAAAGAGCGGCTCTCATGAAACGGAGAACAAAGTATGTCGCGTTGGACGTCCACCAGGCAACTACGGTGGCATCGGTGCGGGCGGAGAGCGGGCGGGTGATTGCGCGGAGCGTGCTGCCGGCCGAGGGTGTCGCGCTCACGGAGTTCGTCCGCGGGATGCGCGGTGCCGTGCACGTCGCCTTCGAGGAAGGGACCCAGGCGCAGTGGTTGCACGACCTGCTGACGCCGCTGGTGCATCGGGTCGTCGTCTGCGATCGGCGCGGGCCTCCGCATGCCCAACTCCTCTTCGTGTGGGCACCCGAAAGTCTACTTTTCAACTGTCTACGCGGAAGGGAAGCTTACGCGGTCCCAATCGCCGAGCGTCCCGCAGCATTCCAACCGACTTACCAGTACTACTGCGCCACGCCACTAAGATCGCTGAACCCCTCCAACGAACCCTCGATTCATAGGAGGGTCATGAAATAATCCCCCCAAGTCTGTCAGTCCGTTCGCAGTTTGATGCAGTCCGAGAACTTGAGGGGTTCTGCGATATCTGGCGCGAGTTTGTCCAGTCCGGCGGCGTATGGCTGCGGAACAGATGCTGCCCACGATCGGTGTTGCAGCCCTGCCTCTCTTCTCATCTCTCACCAGCTGTCCTCAAAGCTCGGCTCTTCTTGAGCTGCTCATCGACCGCCCTTGCGAGCGCTGCCCTTCCTGGTGCACCGACGAAAAGAAGTTCGTTGACTAGGACGGTGGGCGTGGCTTGAACGCCGAGTTCCGCTCCAGCCATGCTATCGTCAGACACCATTCTCGCCGTAGCGCTATCGCGCAGGCAGGATTCAAAGACCGTTAGGTCAGGTACTCCGACGGCCTTGGCGAAAGAAACCCAAGGCTTCATTCGAAGATCTTCTTGGTGCGCGAACAGCTGATCGTGATAAGCGGCGAAAGCACCCTGCTGAGAAGCACATACCGACGCTTCGGCTGCAGCGCGGCCAACTTGATGGCTGGTCAGCGGAAAATTCCGGTAAATCTCGGCCACTGAATCGTGGTGCTCGGCGCGTATGTAACGCAGATCCGAGGCCACAGTCCGGCAGAAAGAACATGAGAAGTCAGAAAAAACGATGACGGCAACCGGCGCGTGCGCCGGTCCGATGCGGAAGCCTCCCGAGGCATATTTCTCCCACTCGGGAACGACATAGCTATCAGTACCAGCGCGCTGTGCCGTGATGAACTGCTTTCGAATGCCAAAGCCGACCGCACTCGTGCCTAATAACAAGACAAGGACTACGAGAGTTCTTCTAGGCCTTCTCGAGCGCTGGAATCTCATGGTAAGTCCCCCCAGGTAAACGTGCCCAAAGTCACTCCACTCGCATGGCTACGACCGGGTCGCTGCTCAGCGCCAGCCTGAGCGGCTCAACGAGCGCGATGCACGACACGACGACCACGAGGACGAGTGCCAACGAAAGCGCTGTGAAATCGAACGTGGGTGGATCGTAGAGCACCCTCCCGAGAAACGGCGATACAAAGAGTGCAAGTACAGCGCCGGCAGCCAAGCCACTCGCCACGAGGATACCAGCCTGGAGCAAGACGAGATATCCGATACCCCCCCGCCCAGCTCCGAGTGCGATCCGGATGCTCAATTCTCGCCTCCGAGCTCGGACGGAATAGCTGACGACGCCGTATATGCCCACTGTCACGAGCACAATTGCGCTCCCCGCGAAGGACAGCAGCAGCGCCAGAGCGAAACGCGGCACGGCGACGGACTGGAGCAGGAGATCCGGCAGCGCGTAAGCATCGGTGATCGGCTGGTTGGGATCCACGGCACGAATCGCCGCCTTCAATTCCTGGAGCAATAAGGCTGGGCGCACGGCTTGAGATCGTATGAAAACGGTGAGACTAGCACCTGGCCATTGGTCGAGTGGAAAGTAGACCAACGGTGACGGCTTTGCCGTGAGGTCAACTCCCAAAACGTCCCCACAGACTCCGATGATCTCTACGGGGCGGATCAATTCTCGAGATTGGATCTCGTGCCCGACCGGATTCTCACCTGGATACAGCTGGCGTGCGGCTGTCGCGCTGACGATTGCGACCCGACGCGATCCCGGAAGATCAGCAGACGTGAAGCCCTGTCCTTTGAGAAGCGGAATGTGGAGAGTGGTAAAGTACGAAGGGGACGCTTGAACAAAGCCGACACGTATGACGGGGGTCTCGGAACGCGGTAACGACCATATTTCGTGAAGGAAGTCCTGGCTTGTGCGAGGGATCGTTGCCAGGGCAGCTGCCTCCAGCCCAGGGATTGCCGCTATCTGGTCGGCGACATTGTCAGCGAACTGCCGAAGATTCGTAAGCTCACGTTCCGTGATGAACAAAACCGGACGAGTAAGCCGTGCGGTGACAACATGTTCAGAAGTGTATCCGGTATCGATATGGAGCAAGCGCTGCACGCTGCGAGCGAGAGCGGCGGCGGAGAACGACAAGAGGATCGCCACTGCAACCTCGACCTGAACGAGTACCGCGCGGAGTCTCCGCTCAAGCCGTCCCGCTGAGTGCCAGCGGGGGTTAGCCGTCCCGTTAAGCGCTGTGTTCCTTGTGACCCACGCCGCAGGCAAGACGGCCAGCGCAGACGTGATAAGCATGACAACCAGGTCGCTGGGGATCAGGGTGGACCAGTTCAACTCAATGCGGTGTGCTTGGGGAAGCACATTTGGAGGAAGGACCGCGATCAACCTCGTCGCGAGGAACGCCAGTTCGTCCCCTATCACGACACCAAGCAGGCTGAGTGCAGCTGCCTCACTTACAAGCTGGCCCATCGCGCGGATGCGCGGCGCCCCGAGGATGATACGCACCCGCAGTTCGTCGTTTCGCTGCATCGCTCTGACGAGCAGCAGTCCCGCGAGGTTCGCACACGCGATGACTAGGACTGCGGCAATCATCCAGCCGAATGCGATGGCTGGCCGACGGATGGCTCGAGTGACGTAGTCTGACAAATACTCGACGTCAGTGGAGACCAGATCGCCGGAAGTCCGCTCCGCTTCGGATGCCGTTCGAAGGCGAATCTGCTGCAGTTCTGATGTCGCTGCGGCGAGGGTGACTCCGGGCTCCAAGCGGGCGACCACCCTGAAAAGATGAATCCCGCGTGCCTGTGCGATTGGGGCGAAGGCTGGCGCAATGGGCGTCCAGATTCCATCGGGCTCAGCGATCGGGAACGCGAATCGCTGGGGCATGACGCCTACGACGCGATACTCTTTGTCATCCAGCCTGAGCATCCGCCCGATCACGGCCGCGTCAGCTCCGAATCGGGATCTCCAGACCGCGTAGCTCAACACCGCAACGGGCGCAGCAGTCGGCCGATCATCGCCGGGCGAGAATATCCGACCGAATAACGGGGTCGCTCCAAGTAGAGGGAAGAGACTGGCGGCTACACGCGTGACCCGCATTCGTTCTGCGTTCTCTCCGACAACCATAGTGGCTTCGCCGCTGAGGTAGGTGCTGACTCCCGCGAGAGTCCTGCTTTCCGTAGCCCAGTCATCGGCGAGTGCCAATGATGTCCCGAGCCCTTGCCCGGTCTGATCGTGCTCACTCATCCACACTAGTCCACGTCCGTTATGCACACCGACAAGCGGATGGAGTAACAGGAGATCGAGCGTGGCTTTCGACACACCGGCCAGAGCGACGACGACAGCAACCGTCAGCAACACGGCAAACACGTAGACGGGCTGTCGACGCATCGTACGCCCCACCTGCCTCAATTCTCCCGTCACGGCTCACCCACCGAGGGGTGTGGGGGCTTCGGCTGCAACTGATCCAACTCCCCGCCTGCAACGATTCGGCGCATTGGAGCTTCTCGTATGTCGCGATGCATCACTAAGGACGGGTTGCAGTTATCACTCGGCGAAGGTCGTCGAGCAATTGCGGTTCGGACGGCTTGAGGACAAACGGACGATCTGTTAGGTACATCACGTGACCATACGCGATCAAAGCGGAAACAGGCGTGTGTTGCAGATTGTAGGTCTTCCATAGCGTGCCGTTCTTATCCTCACATACGAGACGCTTTGACTCGTGTCGCATTATCGTAAGCGAGCGCTGGTCCTCAGGGGTGTTGGTGGCCCAGACAACGATGGCATTGGCGCCTCTAGGATTGGCCGATAGAAGAATCCGATCAATCTCCGCACTGGCATGTTCCAAGCCCCCAAAGTGCGCACTGCACGATGAGCAATCCGTAGGCGTAGCGAATGTGACGAACTGGAGTGCATCGATTTGGCCGAGGGCCAGCGACCTTGCCTCGCACGGCAGCGTCACCTCGGCGATCATCTGGCCTGTGTGCAGGCCATGCTGCATATCGGTGCGATCACGCACAACACTGCTGTCGACACTCCCTTGGGTACAGGCAATCGGCACAAGGGCCATAAGGCACCAGAAGAGGCGAACTACGCGTACCATCAGGGGTGCGCTTCCAACGTGAGAATCGACAGGGGAAGTTTGCTCGCCGCGGCAACAGTATCATCGCTGACGAGAACGGAGTCCAAAGCAATCGCAAGTATCGGCTTACCTGGCAGGTTCGCCAGCCCACAGCGCGCTTGCGTCGTTGGACTCACTCGACAAACGAATGCCCAATATCGGAACCTCTGCGAACCCCAATCGAACCGGGAATAGAACGAGACAAAGCCGCTGTCAAAAGGATAGAAGTCCGCATGCGCTGTATACGACGCAAGAAAATGGAGTGTGGCCTGGCGATTCATATCGAAAGGCGCGTCAGGTGGTGCCTCGTAGATTGGCGGGGCAACGCGAAGTTGTCTTATTGATCGGCCAAGTGTGTCCATCACCTGTATTACAGGAGTCCCAGCGAACGAACAGAAGAGTTCGTCTTTCAATGCGCGGACCGCGCCAAACTGCGCGTGGCCGAGCATGCGATCGCGACGAAAACTGTTCGGGTACTCAGCCGGAAGCTCACATCCCTGCCCAATACCGTGGCCCCTGCGATCGAAGAGAAATACTGTATTCCAACCGTCCTCCTCTGGATTATAGAGCGTTACCTGGACTGCGAGACCAGCCGCATAGCCTGTGATGGAGTAGGGGGGTGCAGGAATCAGCAACTGCCGTGAAGCAATTAAGGAGCCGTCCTTACTGAAGAACGACACGACCTTCCCGCCACCTGGATCGCTTACGACCAAGGTGTCGCCAACCTGGGCGAGCTCAAATGGTTG
>Ga0326726_10000979_pt1 | contig 26529 bp, 18 predicted proteins | sample MHFenrmetagenome_2_FD_207603 | JGI IMG/M metagenome (GOLD analysis project Ga0326726, IMG submission 207603) | Lab enriched peat soil microbial communities from Michigan Hollow, Ithaca, NY, United States - MHF15MN | ecosystem: Environmental > Terrestrial > Soil > Wetlands > Peat | place: USA... | reverse complement strand
CGATGGGCTCGCGCTCGCGCGCGCCGGCGGACAGGAGATCCAGGCCGTCGGGTTGTGGCGGTCGGCGGTGCTGTCGCAGGTGCCGCTGCTCGCCGAGGATCTCGAGCGCGGCGGGCACCTGTATCCACAGGGCAAGCTCGATCAGGATCTGCAGCAGGTCGATCAACGCGACTTCAACTCGTGGCGGATGACGCTCGCCGAGGTGCCGACCGCGGAGCTCCTCGAAGTGCACCTGGTGAATGCGGTCGCGCCGTTCGTGCTGAACGCGCGGCTGCGCCCGCTGCTCGCGGCGGTACCGACGCGCGACGCTCACGTCGTGAACGTGTCGGCGATGGAGGGCCAGTTCTACCGGCGCTGGAAGACCGACAAGCACCCGCACACGAACATGGCGAAGGCCGCGCTCAACATGATGACGCGCACGTCGGCCGCCGATTACGTCAAGGACGGCATCCACATGAACTCGGTCGATACCGGGTGGGTGACCGACGAAGATCCGCTCGCGCACGCCGAGCGCAAGCAGAAGATCCACAACTTCCACCCGCCGCTCGACATCGTCGACGGCGCGGCGCGCATCGTCGATCCGGTGTTCGACGGCGTGAACACGGGCCGCCACCTGTGGGGCCTGTTCCTCAAGGACTACAAGCCGGCGCCGTGGTGAAGCGCGGCCTGAAGATCCGCTGGATGTGACAACCGCAACGCCGGTCGGTGCGGTGCTGCGTGTACCCTCCGATCATGCGGTTGGTCCTCGTGGCGGTGATCGTCATGGCCGCGTGCGGTGGCACGGAGCACGTACCGGTCGTGTGTCAGCCGAACGATCCGAATCCGCTGTGCGACGTCTACGACTGCCACGCGGCCGCGGCCTGCGACGCGACGTGCGCGGCGGGCACGCCGTGCGGCAAGCTCGATTGTTCCGACGCGGCGACGTGCCGGCTCGACTGCCAGCCCGCCGAGGTCTGCCCGGTCGATTGCCAGCGCGCCGGGACGTGCTTCATCGATTGCGAGGAGAACTCGACGTGCGACGTCGACTGCACCGGCTCGCCGTACTGCAGCGTTCACTGTCACGCCGGCGCGGCGTGCGAGCTGCACTGCGAGGGCGCGACGACGTGCCTGTTCGACAACTGCACCGGCGGCACCGTGACGATGTGCCCGGGCGGGATCCAGGTCTGTAACCGCGCCTGTCCGTAGCGAGTCGTTGAGGTCGATCGCTCGCGATTGCATCGTCGCGACCGGTGGCCGTTCCGGAGCACGCCTGGGTCCCGGAATTGCCACAGAGATCTGTTTGGAGCGGAGCTCGCACGCGCGCACCTGCACGTGTGTCCCGGCGTTCCCGATCTCCTCCGCCTGCGTGATGAATCAGGGGCACACGTACGATCGGTCGCGAGATCGATCCTCGATCGGCCTTCTAGCGGCGGCGGAGCACCTTGCGCACCAGGTCGCCGGCCTCGGGGACCTGAGCCACGGCCATGATGCCGAGATAGACGAGGCCGAACGTCGCGATCGCGGCAAGCGACACCGGCCACGTGTGGGCGGTGAGCTGTCTCGTCAGGTACGCGGCGCCGTAGCCGGCACCGCCGGCGAAGATCGCGGCACCGAGCGCGCCGAACCCGAGGCGCACCGGGATCGGAACGTCGCCGATCCGCGCGGCGAGCCAGCGCCGCAGCAGCAAGAACTCGATCCACGCCGCGAAGCCGGCGCTCGCGGTCAGCCCGAACGCGCCCCACACGACGGAGTAGCCGAACACGTCGCGCAGCGGCAGCGCGAACGCCCAGCCGGTCGCGCCGGTGATCGCCACGCGCACGAGCGCGGCATGCAACGGCGGCTTGGGATCGCCGAGCGCGTAGAACGCGGAGCCGAGCAGGCGGCCCTGGGTGCCGGCCGACAGCCCGAGCGCCGAGCCGGCGAGGATGACCCACACGATCTGGGTGCTCGCGGCATCGAAGCGACCGGTCTGGAACAGCAGCGCGACGATCGAGTTGCCGATCATGACGAACGCGAGCGCCGACGGCACCACGAGGAACACCACGCGGCGCAGCGCGGGTGCGAGACGTTTGCGCAGGTGGTCGGCACGCGCGGCCTCGTCGCCGGTGGCGCTCGACATCTCGGGCAACTCGGCGGCGGAGACCGCCATGCCGAACAGCGAGATCGGGAGCATGTACAGCATCTGCGCGTTGAACATCGCGGTGACGATGCCCTTGCCGAGGTAGCTCGCGATCACCTGATCGATGTAGCCGGACAGCTGCACCGAGCCGCGGCCGAGGAGGATCGGTACGAACGCGCGCAGCGTGGACCGGACGCCCGGGTCGCGCACGGCGAGCGTCGGCGCGATGCCACGCAGGAGCGCGATCACCGTCGGCAGCTGGACGAGGAACTGCGCGGCCGAGCCGATCACCGCGCCCCACGCGAGCCAGGTCGCGATGTCGTCGTCGTGACCGGCGAGCCGGCGGCCGGCGACGATCGCGGCGCTGATCAGCGCGGCGTTCCACAGCACTGGCGACACGTAGCTGAGGAAGAACCGCCGGTGGCTGTTGAGCACGCCGAGGCACCACGCCGACATGACGAGCAGCGCGACGCCCGGGAACAAGATCCGGACGAGCGCGATCGTGAGCTCGCGTCCCTCGGGTGGAAAGCCCGGCGCGAGCACGTCGACGAGTGGTCGCGCCGCGAGCACGCCGGCGAGCGAGATCGCGCTGGCGACGAGCGCGAGCAACGTGCCGACCGCGCGTGCGACGCGGGACGCTTCGGCGTGCTTGCCCTCGGCGACGAGGCGCGCGTAGACCGGGATGAACGAGGCGGACAGCACGCCCTCGCCGAACAGGTTCTGGAGGATGTTGGGGATCCGCAGCGCCGCGTTGAAGGCATCGGCGCCGGCCGAGAGGCCGAGGTAGTAGCCGATGACCCGGCCGCGCACGAGTCCGGCGAGCCGCGACAGCAAGATGCCCGCACCGACCGCCAGCGCACCGCCGAGGCGGCGACGTGGGGCAGGGGGCTCGGGCATCATAGGGATTGTCCAGCGCGCGACGGATCGCGGCAACAACGCGGCACGCCGATGCGTTGTTCCGCGGTGTATCGTGCCGCGCATGGCCGACACGACTTGTAGTACCTGCGGCAAGGCACTGGCCCAGCCCGAGATCCTCTACAACACCTCGGGCAACGTGGTCTGCCTCGACTGCTCCACGAAGGCCGAGATCAAGGGCGACGAGGGGCGCGCCGCCAGGAACATCAAGATCGCCGCGTTCACGTGCCTCGGCACGGCGGTGGTCAGCTTCCTCGCGTTCGGCGTCGGGTTCGGGCTCGGGTTCTGGCCGGCGGCGATCGCCGCGGTCGCCTCGGGCGTGTTCGCGATCAACGGGATCGCGGGCCCGGGCGCGGAGAAGTTCGTGGCGTACCTGTCGAAGACCGACAAGACGCTCGTCTGGGTCTGCACGGCGATCGGGTTTGCGTTCATCGCGTACGAGGTGCTGGCGATGGGCGGCGCGATCCACTTCAAGCCCTGGGTGCATTGACGCGTGGACGCACGGCTCGCGCGCATGCCGTTCGCGGCGGCCTGGCAGTCACTCGACACGGGCCACCTCGATCCGCACAGCGTGCGCGGCCGGCTCGCGATGTATCGCCTGCTCGTCGAGCGCGCGAATCCGAACCACGTCCTCGGCGACACGAACGAGCTGTCGCCGTTCTGGGGCTACGCGGCCCAGCTCGCGTGGCAGCAGGCGAGCGGGCGGCTCGGCGATGGCGGCGACGCGATCGCGCCGACGAGCTGGTGGGGTGCGTGCAACTACGCGCTCAGCGCGATCCCGTACGCCGCCGCGATCGAGCACGACCTCGTGCCGCGCGTACCGCTCGACACCACCGGTTACGCCGCGGCACTGCCGCACTGGCACGGCGCGTTTCATCGCATGATCGCGCTCGATCGCGAGGCCGATCTGGAGCCGCTGCGGTTTGCCGTGTGGCGCGCGCACCTCGCGAGCATCGAGGTCGCCGTGGCGAGACATCCGCGCGAGCTGGCCGCGCTGCCGGCCGACGAGCAGCGGTTCGCGCGCGGCTGGATCCGCATGGTCGATCTGTTCGGCGCCGCGGCGCTGCGCACCGACCTCGCCTACCTCGCCACGCACGGGACCGGCGCGCTGCCGGGCCGGGTGCTGCGCGACCGCGACCCGCTCGACGATCTATCGCGGCCGGAGCGCGGCACCGCGCGGCGCGTGATGGGCCTCGGCGATCGGCCCGCGTGGCGGTGGCCCGCCGAGCTCGCCGTGTGGCGCCGGATGATGCGCACGCGCGCCGCGCGCGACGATCTCGACACCGTGCTCGCGGGGTTGTTCGGCCGCGACTGGCGCGGCCGGCTGCACGCGCTCGCGTACGCCGTGCGCTAGGCTCGCGACGTCGATCAGCGGAGGCGCAGCGTCAACGCGAGCGGCTTGTCGCCCCGCTTGCCGTCGATCTCCACGGTGTTGAGCGTGTCGAGCTGCGCGTAGACGTCGAGCAGCGACTGCGCGTTCTTGATCGGCGTGTTGTTGATCGCGGTCATGATGTCGCCGTTCTTCAGGCCGACGAGCCCGGCGAGCGCCGTGTCCTTGACGCCGAACACGCGCAGGCCCTCGAGCTTGCCGTCCTTGCCGCTGAGCGGCAGGATCCGCATGCCGCCGGGCTTGACCGTGCCGCTGACGAGGTCGCGCACGAGATCGCGATCGACCTCGAACGTGTGGTCGTCGATCTTCTTGATGCGCGACAGGATGGGATCGGCGGCGGCCGTGGTGTCGGGCGTTGCCGCGCCCCCACTCACGGCGGCGCCGCCAGTTTGACCGAGGAGATCGAGGCGACCACGGCGGCCCCCTGCGTCGAGCACGTCGACCGAGCGCCAGCCGATCCGATCGACCTTGCCGACACCCGGGATCGCGTCGCCGAGGCCGTAACTGCCCTGGGCCTCGCTGGCGGGCACGCGGATCGTGGCGCGCGGGTCGAGCCCGACACTGGTCGCGATCAGGATCGCCTGTGGAACGAAGAAATCCGCCGGACCCGTGACCTCGACCGACGGCGTGCACGACGAGCAGAAGATGTTTCTGCTCACGAGCGCGCTGCCGTCCGGTGTCGTCTTCGCGGGTGTCGTCTGCGGTTTCGGGGCTGCGGGGAGCGATGCAGCCTCGGCAGAAGGGGCCAGATACGACGCCTCGACGAGCGCGGCGACCGCCGATGCGGCAAAGGCCGCACACGCGAGCGTCGCCATCAACGCGAAGATCCAGGTCCGGCGGACGAGGCCAACGACGAGCTTGTGAAGCGCTTGTCCATGCATCGTTGACCTCGACGAGTCCTTCATCAAGGTGTGTGCCACGTCCCAAGGCCGCGGACTCTTGACACGGGCCACGTCGGATCGCGTCACCGAGACGAGCGGGGAGGCCACAAAGCTGCCAAACTGGCACCTCCTCGGCAGTAAGATGAGCCCCCTCTCGTGAACGGCAGCAATACACCCAAGCAGATCGGGAAGTACAAGATCCTCGATCGACTCGCGGTGGGCGGTATGGCCGAGCTGTTCAAGGCCACGCTGGAGGGCAACCTCGGGTTCGAGAAGCTCGTCGCGATCAAGAAGATCCTGCCGCACCTCGCGAACGATCGCTCGTTCGTGGAGATGTTCATCGACGAGGCACGGATCACCGCGCAGCTCGATCACCGCAACATCGTGCAGGTGTTCGAGCTCGGCACCGATTCCGACGCGCCGTACATCGCGATGCAGTACGTCGATGGCCTCGACGTCCTCGCGCTGCTGCGCGAGTGCGCGCGCGCACAGATCCGGCTGCCCCCGGACCTCGCCGCGATCATCGCCCGCGACGTGCTGGACGCGCTCGACTACGCGCACACCGCCAAGGACGTCAAAGGCCGGTCGCTCGGGATCGTCCATCGCGACATCTCGCCCGGCAACGTGCTCCTGTCGTGGCGCGGTGACGTGAAGCTGACCGACTTCGGCATCGCGCGCGCCGCCGAGCGCCGCCACAAGACCGAGGCCGGCACGCTCAAGGGCAAGTACGGCTACATGTCGCCGGAGCAGGTCTCGAGCGGCGAGGTCGACAACCGCAGCGACTTGTTCTCGGTCGGGATCTTGCTCGCCGAGATGGTGATGGCGCGCCGGCTGTTCACGTCGACGAACGACCTCGACATCCTGCTCATGGTCCGCGATGCGCGCCTCGATCGCCTCCACAAGTACGCGTCGGAGTTCCCGGTCGAGCTGCGCGTGCTCACGGTGCGCGCGCTGCAGCGCCGGCCCGAGGATCGCTGGCAGACCGCCGGTCAGTTCCGCGATGCGATCGACGAGTGGATCCGCCGCACCACCCGCGTGACGTCGCGCGATCTCGCGAGCCTGATCGGCAGCGTCATCAACGCCCCGACGGCGGATCTCCACAACGAGAGCGCGGTCACCGAGGAGGCCAGCGACGCCGGTCTATCGGGTCCGATGACGCGCATGAGCATCGCGAAGGCCGAGGCCGAGGCGAAGCAAGCGCGCGCCGAGTTCATCGCCGGCGAAGGCATCCCCGAGGGCGTCACCGCGTTCGAGGGCTCGAGCGGCACGATCAGCGTCAGCGAAGACGACGTGATGCCGGAGCCGGTCATCGAGGCCACCTCCGGACCGCGCGAGGTCGGCGATCTGAAGGAGACGCCGGTCCTGAAGCTCCTGTACCGGCTCGCGAAGACGAAGGCCACCGGCATGCTGTCGCTCGAAGGGCGCGCGGGCGTCCTCAAGGAGGCGTACATCACCGAGGGCCAGCCGCAGTTCGTCAACTCGAACGTCGAGAGCGAGCGGCTCGGGAACTTCTTGCTCGAGCAGAAGGCGCTCACGCCGCAGGCGCTGCAGCGCGCGGTCTCCGTGATGCACCACTTCGGCGGCCGGCTCGCCGACACGCTCGTCGGCCTCGATCTCCTCGATCCGCTCGAGGCGTATCGCCTGCTCGCGAAGCAGGTCGCGGCGAAGCTGATGGAGGCGTTCAGCTGGCAGAAGGGCCGCTACACGTGGTCGCCGCGCGCCCCGAATCCGTACAAGTCACGCGCGCTCCACCTCGACGCGTACCGCGTGATCGGCGCCGGTGCGGCCCAGATCGGCGAACCGCTCGTCGACGAGTGGCTCCAGACCAACGCGCGCGCGTTCGTGTCGCGCGAGCCCGTTCAGGAGGGCGAGCTCGCGCAGTTCGGCCTCGGCGAGGCGCTCCTCCGCGTCTACAGCTTGCTCGACGGCCGGACGCGTCTCGGCGATCTCGCGGCGCGCGTGCGCTCCCCCGAAGCGCGGCTGAACTTGTTGAGGCTGACGTTCTTGCTCGTCCAGACCGAGCACGCGCGCCTGACGTGAGCTCTCGATCTACTCGAACGGCGACCGGGCGGCCGCCTCGCGGTGCTCGAGCAGGAGCTTACGCAGCGGGTCGGATGCCCCTGGCAGGGTCGGCATCAGATTCGTGCGCTCCGCCGGATCGGCGCGCGTGTCGTAGAGCTCGAGGCCGGATGGCGTCTCGATCAGCTTCCACCGGCCCTTGATCATCGCGGTCACGCCGCCGGGGTTCGAGCGATCGTGGATCATCGCCGCGAACGCCGTCCCGGCCTCCGGATCGGCGATGCGCTTGCCGGTCGCGAGATCGGCGAACGACCTGCCGTCGATCGACGGTCCGGTCGGCGGCACGAACCCGGCGAGGTCGAGCAGGCTCGGTGTCAGGTCGGTGAGGCTCACGGTCTCGGCGATCCGCCCGGGCTTGATGCCGGGCCCGGCGATCACGAGCGGCACGTGGGTCTGCGAGTTGTAGAGATCGGTCGAGTGAAACGGCTGGCCGTGATCGCCGAGGCCCTCGCCGTGATCGGCGCTGACGATCACGATCGGCGCCTTGTCGGGGGCGCGCTCCGAGAACGCGCCGAGCAACGTGGTGACCATCGTGTCGGAGGCGATCAGCGCGCGATCGTACTGGCGGCGGCGCTCGTCCTCGCTGCGCGGCTCGCCGGTCGCCATCGCCCAGTTGTGTGGCTCGAGGATGTGCATCCACAGGAACAGGGGCTTTCCGTTCGGCGTCTTCTCGCGCTCGTCGAGCCACGCGCGTGCGCGCCGCGCGAGGGCGAGCCCGTTCGGCTCGATCTCGAGGTGCTCGAGCCCGCGTTCGAGCCCGGTGCGCATCTCGTGGCCCCAGAACCCTTCGCAGCACATGAAGCCGGCGGTCTCGTAGCCGCCGGCGCGCAAGCGCTCGGCGATCAGCACGTGGCGCGGATCGACGCGGAGCGCCCAGCCCACCACACGACCGCGCACGCGATCGGGCCCGAGGCCGATGATCATCGACGGGATCGAGCGCCGGGTGACGTTGCTCGGCGAGAACGCCCACTCGAAGACCACGCCGCGCTCGCCGAGCTGCTTGAGCACCGGCATGTCTGCGCTGCCGCCATACGGCGGCGTGTGATCGGCGCGCACCGTATCGATCGTCACCAGCACGATGTCGGGATGCCGCGCGCCGGGATGCTCCGCGGGCCGGAACTCGGCGAGCGAGACGCGACCGCGGATCGCGTCGAGGTCGAGCAGCCGGTCGATCGCGAAGCCCGCGAGCGGGCGTTCGCCCCAGATCGTGAGCGTCAGCGACGGTCGCTCGCGCCACGCGAACAGCGCGCACCCGAGCACGAGCGCGGCCGCGCCCCCGATCACCGGGCCCACGACGCGCCGCCGCGGGCACGTCAGCCGCGCCCACACCGCGTGGGTGACGGCGAGCGCGCCGAGCGCGGCCGCGGGCGGGTAGAGGACCGTGACATCGAGCGGGATCCGCGGCCGGACCACGAAGCGCCAGAACAGATAGCCGATGACGGCCACCTTGATCCCACCCGCGGCCACGATCTTCTTCGGCGTGAGCATCGACTGGTGGCCGCGCCGCTGCCACCTGCGATCGACCGCGCGCGTGATCGCGGCGAGCGCGCGCGCGAGTGGTCGCGAGCCGACGACGATCGCGCACATCGTGACGATCGCGATCAGCGGCTCGGCGTACGACATCGCCAGCGGCTTGAACGCGGTCCAGCTCGACAACAGCCAGGTGCCCTGGAACATCGCCCAGCCGAGCGCCGCGGCGCCGAGCACGATGACGCCGAGCCAGCCGGCGAGCCACGGCGCGCCGCCGCCCTCCTCGATCCACCCGAGCTCGCCCGGTTGCCAGGCCTTCCAGAGCAGGCGGATCGCGGCGCTGATCGCCACGAGCATCGGCACCGCGATGAACCCCAGGAACCCCGCGGCGGCGAGCCCGCCGAACATCGAGTCCATCGCGCGCACCTCGAAGGCCCCGGCGACGATCGCCCCCACGCTGCCGGCGACCAGGCTCGGCACCGACCACCGGAGTGCGACCCACCCGGCGCGCCGCAGCGCACGGCGGCCTCGCCAGGCCAGGATCAGGCCCCCGAGCGCGGCGACGCCCGCCGGAGCGAGGGCGAGTGTCGACTGCAGCACGAGCGCGGACACGATCGCGAGCCCGGCCGCGCACACGGACATCCAGGCGATCGCTCGATTCGAAGTTCCTGCCACGCGCGAGCGATGATCTTACCCGGCCCGAGGTTGGGTGACGATTTGTTGCTCGCTTTCGGCAGGCTTCGTAGCGTCGGGCTGTGGTGCGGCCTTGGCTCGTGATTCCGGTGCTCGGGCTGGCGAGCGGCGGCGTGGCCCTGGGCGCGCATCACTCGATCGCGTCGGCGTGCGCGATCGCGCTTCTCGGTGCGGCGCTCGCCGCTGCCATTCGCGCGTTCAACGGCCCGACGCTCGCCGCGGCCGTGAGTGCCGGGGCAGGAGCGGCCCTCGGCGTGCTCGGCCTCCTGGCGGTCGGCGCGGCGTCGCTGCGTCCCGCGCTCGGCGGCGCGGTGGCGATGTTCGCGATCTGCGAGCTCGCGCGCGCGAAGCCACCGAACGCGTCACCGCTCCCCGCCGCCTTCGCGGCGATCGCCGCGGGCGTCCTCGATCCGGCGTACGTCGCGTTGATCCCGGTGGCCGGTGTGCACCTCGTCGTCTCGCCGTGGCCGCATCGGCCGTGGATGATCGCGTTGCCGATCACCGGCGTGCTCGCGACCGGCTTCGTGATCGCGATGGCGATCTCGCACGCCGGCCATGCCGATTCCGCGCGCGTGACCCTGGCGCGGATCGGCGAGCTGCTCGGGCCGCTCGCCGCGTGCGCGGCGCTGGCCGGGATCGCGATCTGTGCGACGCGCGCTCGGTTCGCGGCGGCGGCCGTGTACGGCGTCGTGGCACTGACGCTGGTCGTCGCGTTCACGGCCACCGCCGGCAAACCGCTCGGACCGGCGGTTCCGCTCGTCGCCGCGCTCGCGAGCGGCATCGCGATCGGCCGGCTCGCGGCGATGATTCGCATGCCCGTCGGTCAGGCGTTCCTCGGCGCGACCGCGGGCTTCGTCTTGGTGGTCGTGCCGGCGTGGAGTCTGGTCGCCTCGTTGTAAGATGCGCGCGTGGAAGTGGTCCGCGGTCACCAGCACGCTTCGGCGTGGCAATCGGCCGCGGTGGCGATCGGCAACTTCGACGGCGTCCACCTCGGCCATCGCGCGCTGATCGATCGCGCGCGCACACTCGCCAGCGCGCACGACGCGCGTACGGTGGTCCTGACGTTCGACCCGCACCCGTCGTACGTGCTGTCGCCGCCGATCGCGCCGATGATGTTGACGTCCCTCGATCGCCGCATCGAGTTGCTCGGGGCCGCCGGCGCGGACGTCGTGGTGGTCGAGCCATTCACGCGCGAGCTCGCGAGCGCGGCCGCGCACGCGTTCATCGATGACGTCGTGCTGCATTCGTTGCGCGCCACCGCGATCGTGGTCGGCTACGACTTCTCGTACGGTGCCGGTCGTACGGGCACCACCGAGGCGCTCCGCATCCATGGCAATCGCGCCGGGATCGAGGTCGATGTCGTGCCGGCGGTCGAGGTCGGCGGCGAGATCGCGTCGTCGACGCGGATCCGCGCGGCGCTCCGCGACGGCAACCTCGCGACCGCGGAGCGGCTGCTCGGCCGGTGCTGGGACGTCGATGGGGTCGTGATCCACGGCGCCAAGCGCGGGCGCACGATCGGCGTACCGACGGCGAACATCCGCCCGGACTGCGAGTTGTTCTTGCGCCCGGGGATCTACGCCGTCCGGCTCGAGGTCGATGGGGCGAGCCTCCCCGCGGTCGCCAGCCTCGGCACGAACCCCACGTTCGTCGATGGTGGGGGGCTCGTCCTCGAGGTCCACGTCCTCGACTGGGACGGCGATCTCTACGATCGCCGCGTGCGAACCACGTTCGTCGCGCGCCTGCGCGACGAAGCCAAGTTCGACTCGATCGAGGCCCTCGTGACGCAGATCCGCGCCGACATCGCGGCCGCGAAAACACTGTTGTAGCCAGCACCTGCGTTGCGACGCGAACGCATCGCGTCGTGATTGCCCTCGGTCTCAGTCGTAGAAGGGGGATGTCATACGTGCCACCTTGGTGTGCCGTCCCTCCTCGTGTCTGATGGCGACGCTTCGGGGAGACACACATGCGTTTTCGTACCACCGCGATCGCCACGACCTTTGCCGCCGCGCTGACCCTCTCGGGACAGACCGGGAGCGCGTTCAGCCCCCACAAGGGGGCGGAGAGCCCGACCGTGGCCGCCGGCCGCGCGCCGCGCCTGCATCGCACGATCGCGTGGCGAGCACCTGCCGGTGCACAGCTCGGCACGCTCGCGACCTGGCGGGCGATCTGGGATCGCGACACCGACGTGCCGGCGCGCATGTGGGGGCCGAGCATCGCGATCGCGCGCTCGACGGCCGATGCCGCGGTTGCCGAAGCCGCGGCGAAGAGCTTCCTCGCCGAGCACATCTCGACGCTCGCGCCCGGCGCGTCGCCGAATGACTTCGTCGTCACCGCGAACGAGCTCGATCCCGCCGGCCACATCCGCAGCGTCGGCTTCGCGCAGTACGCGAACGGCCTGCGCGTCTACAGCGGCTCGATCGGGTTCGTGTTCGAGCGCGATCACCTGATCATGGTCGGCTCGACCGCGCTGCCGAACGTGTCGGTGCGCATGCCGGCGACCACGCTGCCGGCGCAGACCATCGCGAATGCGGCGACCGCCTGGCTCGCGCGGTCGAACGTCACGGTCGCGATCCGCGGCCGCGGCAATCGCGTGATCGTGCCGATCGTCCACGCCCGTGCGCCGCACGGTGCGGTCGACGTCGAGTACCGCGTCGTCGAGACGATCTCGGTCGAATCCACGCGCGAGGCCGGACGCTGGGACGTCTGGGTCGACGCCAACGACGCCGCGCCCGTCGCGCGCCGGTCGACGCTCAACTTCGCCACCGGCACGATCAGCTTCGACGTGCCGGATCGTTACCCGGGAGGCACGCGCGGCCCCAAGCCGGCGCCGAACGTCAACCACACCGTCAACGGCGTGTCGGTCACGAGCGCGCCCGATGGCAGCGTCACGTGGGCGACGGGAACGGCGTCGGTGTCGCCGGGGCTCGCGGGACCGCGCGTCGCGATCACGAACAAGGCCGGCGCGCTCGTCCAGGAGGTGCTGCAGCTCCCCGACGGCGGCAACCTGACCTGGAGCAAGGCCACGGATCCGGTCGCCGATGCGCAGCTCGATGCATTCGTGTTCGCGAGCACCGCGAAGGCGTTCACGAAGACGCGCCTGAACCCGAACCTCACCTGGCTCGACGGCGTGGTGTCGGTGAACGTCAACGAGCCGCAGACGTGCAACGCCTATTCGACCGGCGACGACATCCACTTCTTCACGGCGAACGCGATGTGCGAGAACACGGGCCGCATCGCGGACGTCGTCTATCACGAGTTCGGTCACTCGGTTCACGCCAACTCGATCATCGACGGCGTCGGCGCGTTCGACGGCTCGCTCAGCGAGGGCCTCGCCGACACGCTCGCGGTGTCGATCACCGGCGATCACGGCATGGGCCGCGGTTTCTTCTTCAACGACACCGCGCTGCGCGATGTCGATCCGGTCGGCGTCGAGAAGCGCTGGCCCGACGATGCCGACGGCGAGCCCCACGACGAAGGCGAGATCATCGGCGAGGCGCTCTACGATCTTCGCAAGGCGCTCGAGACCAAGCTCGGCCAGGGGCCCGGCTTCGATCAGTTCCTCGTGGTCTATTACGGCGTGATGCAGCGGTCGTCGGATATCCCGACGAGCTACGCGGCCGCGCTCGTAGCCGATGACGATGACGGCAACCTCGCGAACGGCACGCCGAACCAGTGCGAGCTCGACGCCGCGTTCGCGCTGCACGGCCTCACCGATCCGGCCGCGACGCTCGGCCTCGGACCGCCGACGCGAGATGGCTCGACGGTGTCGTTCACGATCACGCCACCGTCCGGCACGTCGGCGTGTCCGCCGCCGACGATCGCCTCGGCCACGTTGTCATGGGTGCTGCAATCGAGCGACACACAGGTGTTCGCCGATCTGCCGCTCGCGGTGAGCGCCGGCGGGACGATCTACTCGGCGACGATCCCGACGCAACCCGATGGCTCGGTCGTGCTCTATCACGTCACCGTCGACCTCTCCGACGGCTCGAAGCTCACGTACCCGCAGAACCCGGCCGATCAGAACTACCAGATGTACGTCGGCCCGGTGCAGGTCATCAAGTGCTTCGACTTCGAGGGCGGCGCCGCGGACTGGACGCACGGGGCCACGCCCGCGAACCGCGACGAGTGGCAGTCCGGCGTGCCGCTCGGCATCGGTGGCGATCCCAAGACCGCGCACGGCGGCGCCAACGTGTTCGGCATCGATCTCGGCAGTGACGACGGCCAGTACCGCAACAACACGAAGCAGTGGGCGCAGTCGCCCGACATCGATCTCGGTGGCGCGACCGCCGTGCGCCTGCAGTACTACCGCTGGCTCGGCGTCGAGGACGGCGCGTACGACGACGCCGCGATCTCGGTGAACGAGATGGCGATGTGGTCGAATCACGCGAGCCCCGGCATGCCGACGACCGAGGTCAACCACACCGACAAGGAGTGGCGGTTCCAGGACGTGGACATCTCGGCCGCGGCCGCCACCGGCAAGGTGCACATCAAGTTCGAGCTCGACAGCGATCAGGGTCTGGCATTCGGCGGCTGGACGATCGATGACGTCTGCATCGTCGCCGTCGCCAATCCCGCGCTGTGCGGCAACGGCGTGGTGGATCCCGGCGAGTCGTGCGACGACGGCAACAAGACCGACGGCGATGGCTGTACGTCGACCTGCGTCGTCGAGGCCTGCCCCGACTCGGGTGGCACCGGGACGTGCGACGGCGGCGGTTGCTGCTCGTCGACCCGCGATCCCTCCGGTGCCATCGTGCTGTCGATGTTCACCGTCGGGCTCGTGTTGCGCCGCCGCCGGCGCCGGGCCACGCTCGAGGGGTGAACAAGCTCGCGGCGCTGGCGCTCGTCCTCGCGACCGGATGTCTCGGCCCGGCGCTGATCGGCGCGAGCGTCGGTGTCCACGGGCCCAACCCGTTCGCGGTCGCGCAGACCGCGATCGCCGTGGCGACCATCGCGACGATCGTCGCCACGCAACCGCCGGTCGTCGTCGATGTCGGCTACGCCGGCGAGTCGAACCCCGGCTACGTCTGGGTCAACGGGCGTCAGACCTGGAACGGCAACGCGTGGCTGTGGAGTCCGGGCTACTGGCAACCCGATCGCGCCGGCTACACCTACGTGCAAGGCGCGTGGGAGCCGCGCGGCGACCAGTACGTGTGGGTCGATGGCTACTGGGCCGAGCCGCGCCAGGGCTACGTCTACGTCGACGGCTACTACGACTACGCCGACACCGGCTACGTGTGGCGACCCGGTCGCTGGGAGACCGATCGCCAGGATCAAGTCTGGGTGCGCGGCAGCTACACCACCACGTACGGCTCACGCCGCACGTACCAGCAAGGTCACTGGGAGGGTCGCTCGCAAGGCGGCCCGGTCGTGCGCGATCACCGGTAGCTACACCGCGACGGGCAGGACGCGGCGGCGCACGAGCTTGATGCTGAGCAGGCGGTACAGCATCTTCGAGACCTCGAACGAACCCATGCGGGACTTGCGGACGATGTCCTTCACGGTGTTCTTGCCATTGACGAGCTCGAGGACGGCGAGCTCCTCGCGCGTGAGGCGACCGCGGCCCATCTGGGCGACCGAGTCCTCGTTGCGTAGGAACACGACATCGAAGTTGTCGATCGCGCGCTCGATGAGGTGCCACTCGTCGACGCGGCGGTAGCCCTCCATCAGCACGGCCTCGACATCGAGCCCGAGCGCGGCATCGATCACCGGTGGCGGCAGCTCCATGCCGGCGCTGAAGCGGAACCGGCCGTGACGCCAGCGCAGGATCTCGTAGATGAGCTCGCTCGACTGGCGCATCAGGCAGCTCTTGAGATCGGTCTCCGCCAGGTGGCCGAGCTTGACGAGCTGCTGGCCGATCAGCTTCGCGGCCGCGCCCGAGCCACGTGACTCGAGGAAGCCCTCGAAGTCGCCGCGGGTCATCAGCTCGGCGTCGGTGACGAAGCGGCCGAGCAGGAACTCGTCGGGCACGCCATCGGCGATCGCCTGATCGACGCGACCGCGGCGGAAGTAGATGTCGACGCGCGCGCCCGAGCGCTCGACGGTGAGCACGCCGGATTGTTCCTGGACGTCGAGGAGCTGCAGCACCTCGGCGAGCGGCACCACGCGCAGATCGCCGCGCAGACCCGGCATGCCTTCGCCGAACAACCCGAGATCGATCGAGCCGAACATGCGTTGCAGCGAGCTGTCGTCGAGCGCACCGCGCACCGCATCCGCGATCGCGGCGGCATCGGTTCCGACCTTCGAGTCGTCATCGGTCGCCGATTCGGCGAGCGCGAACAACGCGGCGACGCGCGCGCTGACCACGTCGGCGATCTGGCGGCGCAGCTCGCCGAGCGCGGCGCCACGCGCGTGCGATCGATCGGCATCGTCGGTGGCGGCGAGATCCTCGCCGGTGACCAGCGACGGGTTTTCCTCGTCGTGCCCGGGCCCCGAGTACTTGCCGATCGTGTGAGACACCACGGCCGTGATCGCCTCGGGCGAGAACGGCTTCGTGATGTAGTCGACGATCCCCATCACCTTCACGAATCGCTCGCCGACCTGATCGCCCTTGGCGCTCATCAGAATCACCGGGATGTCGCGAAGCTTCGGGTCGGAGGTGAGCTCCCGGCAGAACTGATAACCGTTCATTCGCGGCATCACGAAGTCGAGCAGGATCAACTCCGGACGCTGCGCGCGGACCGCGACGAGTCCTTGCTCGCCGTCGGCAGCGGTCGATACTTGGTATCCCGCTTTTGTCAGAACCAGTTGCACGACCTTGGTGATGGTCGGGCTGTCGTCGATTACGAGCACCAGCTCGCCGGCCATGTCGGTGTTTCCCTCACCCCGCAGCACAGCCGCGGGATCGACATCCTATGTCTTCCTAACGTGGCGTTTCAACGTCACTCGAAGCACTTCCTGAATTGGTGGCGCTATGGGCACCGTGGTAGCTTCGATATGCGTGCCGAGTCACGAGGGAGACTGGGAGCATTACCCCAGGAAATTCGGCAAGTATCACTTGCTGGCCCCCCTGGCACAGGGCGGCATGGGAGCGCTGTATCTCGCGGTAGCGGGTGACCGTGGCCTCGAGCGGATGATGGTCATCAAGACCGTGTTGCCGCATCTCGCCGATGCGGAGTACGTGGCGAGATTCCGCGATGAAGCGAAAGTTGTAGTGAAGCTGTCGCATGGAAATCTCATTCCCGTGTTCGACGCTGGTCTGGTAGGCGGCGAGCTGTTCCTCGCGATGGACTTCGTGGAGGGTCGCGACCTCCGCGCGGTGTGGAATCGCTGCGCCAAGAAGCAGGTCGCGTTCCCGATCGACGTCGCGGTCTACATCATCAAGGAGCTGTGCCGCGGCCTCGCCTACGCGCACTCGTTCCCGGACTTGAACCTCGTCCATCGCGACGTCTCGCCGCCGAACGTGCTGGTGTCGTACGCGGGCGAGGTGAAGCTGACCGACTTCGGGCTCGCGTCATCCACGCTCAAGCTCGAGAAGACCGCGCCCGGAATCATCTACGGCAAGGTCGCGTACATGTCTCCCGAGCAAGCGCGCGGCGAGAAGCTCAACGGCCAGAGCGACATGTACGCGACGGGCATCGTGCTGTGGGAGCTGCTCACGGGACGCCAGCTGTTCCCGCCCGGCAAGGACCAACCGCAGGACTTGTTGTCGCGCGCGAAGAACCCCGAGCCGCCGCGCCCGAGCAAGCGCGCGCCGCGCGTGCCCGCGGAGCTCGACGAGATCTGCCTGAAGGCGCTCGCCGCCGCGCGCGAGGATCGCTACAAGGACTGCGACGAGATGCGCATGGCGCTGCAGTCGTGGCTCGCGACCAACGCGCCGACCACCGACGGAAGCCGGATGTCGGCGTTCCTCCAGGAGCTGTTCTCCGAGGACATCGTCCGCGAGCGCCAGGAGCGCCAGGAGATGGTATCGCGCATCCGCACGCGCGCGCTGACGATGCCTCCGACCGACGAGCTCCGCCTCATGGTCGAGCAGTCGTCGAAGGTCTCGGTCGACGGCGACAAGCTCGGCGACGACACGACCGGCGAGGATGCACCGGTGCGCATGCCGGGCTCGGTCGGCCGCCGGGCGAGCGACCGTGAGGATGCCAACAACGATCGCCGGCGCGAGAGCGATCGCCGGCTGCAGCTCGCGCGTGCGTCGTCGCGTCCCTCCGAGGGATCGGCCGCGACCGCGCTCGCCCAGCAGGCCGAGGCCGAGACGCTCGAGCTCGACGTGGGCTCCGACATCGACGGCCGCTACCGCATCGTCGAGCTGATCGGCGAAGGCGGCATGGGCAAGGTCTACCTCGCCGAGCACGTCGAGATCGGCAAGCGCGTCGCGCTCAAGGTCCTGCACCCCAGCTACTCGCGCATGCCCGATCTCGTCGAGCGGTTCCGCCGCGAGGCCCGCGCGGCATCGAAGATCGGTCACCCGAACATCGTCGACGTCACCGACTCCGGCTCGACCGCGGCCGGCAGCGTGTACTTCGTCATGGAGTACCTCGAGGGCGTCGAGCTCGGTTCGGTGATCGAGCGCGAGGGCGCCCTCGACGTCGCGCGCGCGCTGCGCATCACCGGCCAGATCTGCCGCGCGCTGTCGGCGGCGCATCGCGAACAGATCATCCACCGCGATCTCAAGCCCGAGAACATCTACCTGATCTCGCGCGGCGGTGAAGCCGATGTCGTGAAGGTGCTCGACTTCGGCATCGCGAAGACCACCGAGGCCGAGGCCGCGCGCGAGCGCCGGCTGACGAGCCCCGGCATGGCGATGGGCACGCCCGAGTACATGGCGCCGGAGCAAGCCGCAGGTCGTCCGGCCGACGCGCGCACGGACATCTACTCGCTCGGCGCGATCATGTACGAGATGGTGACCGGGTTGCCGCCCTATTCAGGCGACAACTTCATGGAGATCCTGACGAAGAAGGCGACGATCGATCCGCCGCCGCCGATCACGGTGCGCACCGATCTGCCGCTCCAAGTCTCCGAGCTCGTGATGTCGGCGATGTCGCGCAACCCCGACGAGCGCCCGCAGACGATGGACGGGCTCGAGTACGAGCTCAACAAGTGCCTCGCCGGTCGTGGCGTCGCGGTCGCGCAGATCCTCGGCATGACGACCGATGCCAACGTCGTCGCGACGCTGAATCCGGGCATGTCGATGCGCAACCTCGACGACGGCATCGTGCAACCGCGCGCGACCGGTCGCGCGGGTACGCACAGCGGCATCAGCGAGGTCTGGGAGACGCGCTCCGGCGTGTCGCGCCAGATGGTCGGCAGCCCGTCGGGCCAGCACATCTTGCGGCCGTCGAGCGAGCCGTCGGGCCCGGGCTCGAGCGGCCAGATCCCGCGTGCGCAGTCGTCGCCGTCGGATCGGAATGCGTACGGGCGCCCGGGAACCCCCGCGCCGACCCGTGCGTCGTCGGCCGACGATCGGTCACCCGCGTTCGTGCGTGGCGCGGTGCCGCAGGATACGGCCTCGTCGGTCATCGGTGATGCGACCTCGGTCGACGTGCAGCCGGCTCCCGAGCTCAAGAAGAAGAGCGGCGCGGCCGTCTTCGGCTGGGTCCTGCTCGTGCTCGTGCTGCTCGGCGGTGGCGGCGCGCTGGCGTACGTGATGCTGGTCCAGAATGCGAGCAAGGACGACGCGTCGAACGTCGTGCCGCCCAACGACAAGAAGCACGACGAGATGATCGTCGGCAGCGGAGAGATCGGCAGCGGCGCCGTGGGTAGCGCGGGCAGCGCGGCCGGCAGTGCCGGCAGCGATGCGGTCGGTAACGGCGGTAGCGCGGACACGTCGATGGCGCTCGGCAGCGACGGCAAGAAGCCCACGACCACGATCAAGCACCCCAACACGGCCAACACCACGGTGCGCCACCCACCCGTCGTCGCCGTCGTCGAGGAGAAAGACCCGAAGGCGCTCGTCAAGCAAGCGACCGCCGCGGAGGCGCAGAGCGACTGGGAGACCGTGCGTAGCGCGTATCAGAAGCTCGAGAAGATCAAAGGCTTCGCCGGCCAGGCCGCTTACGGCCAGGCCTGGGCCGCGTTCCAGATGAACGACACGCCGTCGGCGCTCGCGCTGACCGAGAAGGCGATCAAGATCCCCGGCCCGCAGCACAACAAGGCGTTGCTGCTCCGCGCCGACACGATCTTCAAGCAGGGCGACTTCAAGCGCGCCAAGGATAACTACCTGAACCTCAGGCAGATGTTCACCGACAAGGATCTCAAGGCGACCGTGACCAAGAAGATCGCGCTCTGCAACAAGCAGCTCAGCCTCTCCGAGCGCGACGGCATCAAAGACTAGCGAGCCGGTCCGCGCAAGGTGACGCCGGTCGGCTCGCGAAATGTGACGCCTAGCGAAACTTCGACGCGGGCTGCGGGCCCGTCGCGGTCTGGTAGGTCGACGGGCACTTCGCGATGACCTCGGTCGCCTCGAACAGGTAGCTATCGCTGCCGTGGGTCAGCCGCCCGGTCGCCACGACCTCGGCGCGATCCTGGAACGTGTCGGGGACAACCCCGGTGAAGCGCGCCGCGACGCGCTTGTCCTTCACGTGGAGCACGAACGCGTGGCTGACTTGTTGCTGTTCGACCCGCGCGCTGATCGAGCCGAGCTCGATGTAGCCGTGGAGCTTGACGGTGTCGCCGACCCAGCGCTCGGGCTCCGCCATGAGGGCATCGACCTCGCGGTACGGGATCGGTCCGGGATGCCGTGCGACCGTGTACGCGGCCGCGCCGCCGAGCGTGCCGACCGCGATGACCGCGGCAACCGCGACGCCGGCGACGCGATGCTTGCCGTAGAGCCACGCGGCGCCCTGCGCGAGCCCGACCGCACACGCCGACATCGCGAACGTCTCCGGCAGCGAATGAAATCCGCGCACGAGCGCGAACGCGATGCCGATCGCGGCTGTCACCCCGACGCGGATCGCATAGCGCATCACACCATCGAGCCGGCGAGCCAGTCGGCGAGCATGTCGACGCTCGACAGCATCTGGTTCGCGCGCCGCAGCCGATCCGAGAGCGTCTTGACGACCTGGACGAGCAACACGGCCGACGCGTTCGGATCGTCGGTGATGAGCTGGCGAAGCGCGTCGTGGGGCAGGCGGAACAAGAACGTGGCCGTCATCGAGGTCACGGTCGCCGAGCGCGGTGCCGGCTCGACGAGCGACATCTCTCCGAAAAACTCGCCGCCCGACAGCGTCGCGAACGTCTGCGAGCCGCGATGCACGGCGACCTGCCCCGACAGGATCAAGAACAGTGCGTCACCCAGGCTGCCCTCGATCACGATCTGCTCGTTCGGGTTGTAGCTCTCCACCTCACCGGCCGCCGCGATGCGCTCGAGCTGCACCGGCTCGAGATTGATCAGCAGCGGGTGGCGCTCCAGCAGCGTCGGATTCGGCACGAACCCGAGTATATCCCCCGGTCCGGGCCGATCTGCTACCGTCAGCGCGCATGCGCCTGGCTGTCGGTCTCGGCTTTCTGCTCGTCGCCACGACCGCACACGCGCAGGCGGTCGACCGTCGCTACGCCGAGGAGCCCACGGATGGCGTCGCGATCCCGACCACGCCGCTCGCCGGCGAGCACGACGCGCGCGCGACCACGTACAATCCCGGCGGCCTGGCGCTGCTCCGCGGACCGGAGCTCGCGATCGCGCTGAACCTCGAGGATCCCGCCATCGCGACGTCGTCGGGTGCGGGCTTCGGCGCGTACGTCGCCACCTCGGGCGGCGGGTCGCTGTTGCCGCGGTTCGGCGTCGGCGTTGGCCTCGAGTGGCTGCGCCCGCCGCGCACCAACCTGACACCCGATCCGGGCCAGCCGTTCCGCTTCACGCTGGCGTGCGCCGCCGGCCTCGGCAAGACGGCCGGGATCGGGCTCAGCTGGCATCACTTCCTCAGCGAGGGTCCGCTCCACGGCCTCGACGCGTTCGACGTCGGGCTGTCGACGCGGTGGAGTAACTACCTCGGGGTCGGCGCGACCGTGCGCGATCTGTCGACGGCCGCGGTCTCGAGCACGCCGGTGCAGCGCCGCTACGAGCTGGAGACCATGGTCCGCCCGCTCGCGACCGACGCTCTCGAGGTCGCGATCGGCGGTCGGATCGGCGAGACGCGTGGCGATGTCGATGGCTGGGGCCGGCTCGCGGTGCGCGCGGCGCGCGGCGTGTACGTCGTCGGCTCGGTCGAGTCGCGCGCGTTGCACGCGATCGAGGACTCGCCGATGGGCACGCGCGACGTCGATGTCCGCGACGTGCGCGCGACGGTCGGCATCGAGCTGTCGCTCGGTGGGCTGGGCATCGGCGCCTACGGCACCGGCCTGCGCGACGACCGCGGCACCGGGCACGCGCTCGGCGGCTCGTTCGTGGCGCGGCTGTCCACGGTCGGTCCGCCGTCGGTGATCGGCGCCGTCGATCACATCGAGCGCGTCGAGCTGTCGGGTTCGATCGGCGTGCGCGAGCTGACCGCGCTCGTGGTGCGGCTCCGTGCGATCGGGCGCGACCCCACCGCCAAGGCGGTGGTCGTGATGTTCGACGGCGCGGGCGGCGGCTGGGCCACGCTGCAGGAGCTGCGCGACGAGCTGCTCGCCCTGAAGCGGGGCGGCAAGAAGGTGTTCGCGTACATGGTGTCGGGCACCGGCCGCGACTACTACGTCGCGAGCGCCGCCGACAAGATCTACGTCGACCCCGCGGGCGGAATCCGGCTCGTCGGCATGGCCGGCAACACGTTCTACTTCCGCGGCGCGTTCGATCAGATCGGCGTGCTGCCGCAGTTCGAGAAGATCGCCGAGTACAAGAGCGCGCCCGAGCAGTTCACCGAGACCGGACCGACGCCGATCGCGGCGAAGATGCACGAGGACCTGTTCGACTCGATGTGGACGCAATGGGTCGCGGCGGTCGCCGCCGGCCGCCACCTGACGCCCGACGAGGTGAAGGCGCTCGTCGATAACGGCCCGTACAGCGCCGGCGATCTGGTCAAGGACGGCAAGCTCGTCGACGCGGTCGCGGCGCCCGACAAGGTCGCGCAGCTCATCACCGCCGAGCTCGGCGGTGGCTACGCGCTGGGCGTGCCGCCGGTCGATCGCCCCGAGCGCTGGCAGCGGCCCGCGATCGCGATCGTCTACGTCGACGGCGACATCACCGACGGCGAGTCGAAGTCGATCCCGCTCATCGGCCAGTCCCTCGCCGGTGGCGAGACGCTCGTCAACGCCCTCACCGCGGCACGCAACGATCCGTCGATCGGCGCGATCATCCTGCGTATCGATTCGCCCGGTGGCAGCGCGCTGGCCTCCGAGCTGGTCTCGCGCGAGGTGTTCGCGACCCGCGGCGTGAAGCCGATCATCTGCTCGATGTCGAACGTCGCGGCGTCGGGCGGTTACTTCATCGCGGCCGGGTGCGACGCGATCTACGCCGAGCCGATGACGATCACCGGCTCGATCGGCATCTTTTCCGGCAAGTTCGATCTCAGCGGCCTGCTCAAGAAGCTCGACGTCGGGGTCGATACGTTCAAGCGCGGTAAGCGCTCCGACGTCGAGAGCCTGTACCGGCCGTACACCGACGAGGAACGCACGTCGCTGATGGCGCAGCTGCGCTACATGTACGGCCGTTTCGTCGGCGCCGTCGCCGAGGGCCGCAAGCTCTCGAAGGACGCGGTCGACGCCGCTGGCCGCGGCCACGTCTTCACCGGCGAGCAGGCCAAGCCGCTGTCGCTCGTCGACAAGTTCGGCGGCATCGGCGACGCGCTCGACGACGCGAAGCAGCGCATGGGCCTTCTGCCCGACACGCGCGTCGACGTGCGCGAATACCCGAAGGTCCCGGCGTCGCTGCTCGGCGTGATCGGCAAGCTCCTCGGCGTCTCCGAGCAGGCGACGGTGCCGTTCACCGAGCTGCCGCTGGTCAAGGATCTCGTCCGCGGGATCCCGGCGTCGGTGCTGGTCGCGCCCGACGTGCCGCAGGCCCGGCTGCCCTACGACATCCTGTTCACCGACTAGTCTTCCGCGAAGAACGTGCCGTCGCTCGTGAAGATCGCGTGGTGCAGGGCCGCGGTCGCCGGGAACGAGATGATGTACCTGGTGCCGTCTCGCGCCGCGCCGGCCGGCAGCACGTGCGGGTACTTCACCGCGAACGCGCGCATCACGTCGGGCGGTAGCTCGCTCGAGCCGAGCGTGTTGCCGGCGTCCAGGAGCCCGGCGTCGCGCGCGAGCCCGAGCTCGATGCGCTGTGGCGTCTCGGGCGCGTGGTAGGACGCCAGGCCGAGCACGACGTTGATGACGCCGATCACGACCATGCCGCCGGTCACCGGGATCCAGTACCGGCGGTGCTTGCGCGAGAAGGGCGCGGCCCGATCCTTCGACACCCCGTACGTCTAGCACTTCTTCTTTGCGGGCGCCGGTCCTCCGCTCGCCGGCTTACTCAGGGCGTGACGGTGTAGTCCGAGCGCACGAACGTCCGCTGCGTCCCGACCGCCGGAGGTGTCGCGGGCGGAAAATCCGTGCCGCCTGCCGACGACGTCATCGCCTGCACGCTGCCGGCGACCTGGGTGGCCGCGACAAATTGAAGCGCCGTGTTCCAGCCCGGGATCGCGGACAGGTCGGGCATCGTGTAGGTCGGCATCGCGCCGATCACGCCGGCCGACAGCACGCCGGTCCACGTCGCGGTGCACGGCGTGTTGCCGCACGTCACGAACCCGGGCTGCTGCGTCGCCGTCCACACGTAGCCGATCGCGTTCGCGTACGCGGCCCACGTCGTGGTGATCCGCGGGTACGGCGTCGCCATCGTGGTCGAGGTCGCGCCGCCGAGCGGGGTCGGTGCGGTGAACGTCTCGGCCGCCGGCGTGGTGGTCGCGAGCGTGGTGATCCCGGTCTGGCCGTTGCTTCCGGCCGCCATCACCTGATCGTAGATATCGCCGGCGACGGACTGCGCGGCGGCCGTCGCCTCGGTCTCGAACTGACTGGTGGTGTCGTTCACGAGCACGGCCGTCGTGCCGCCCTTGGAGTACAGCGTGGTGGCCGCGAGACGCAGCCCGGTGCCGGTGACCGCGAACGACTGCACGTCGGCGGCGTTGTTCCAGTCGACGTTCGCCGTGGTGGCCGCGGCGACCGCGAGGTCGCGCTGGACGAACACCTGATCGGCGACGAAGTCGTTGCCGATCGCGGTGAGCATGCCATGCGCGACGATCAGATCGTGGGTGCCCGGCTGGACGGGCATCTGGTAGTTGCCCGTCACGCCGGCCTGCACGAACCGATCGCCGAACCGCACCACGTACACGCCGCCGCCGTTCGCGTTGCTGATCGTGCCTTTCAGCAGCACGTTGCCGGTATCGCGATCGCTGCACCGCGGCGGGACGTCGATCGTGTAGCTCGTGCGCTCCGCGATCGAGAAGTGGATGTCGGTGACCTGGCGCTGCTGCGCCTGGCCGACGCCGGGCGGCGTCCCGATGCACGACCACGCGAAGCCCCACACGCCCGAGTTGATCGGCAGCGTGTAGACATCGCCGGTCGGCGGGGGCGCGGCTTGCCACGGCCCGCTGCCGTCCTGGTACGCGACGACGAACGAGAACATCGCCGCGTTGGTCGGCTGGTTGTTCATGGTCACGGTGACGTTCGTCGTGCCGTGGCCGTTGCCGTCATCGCCGCCACCGTTGCCGTCATCGCCGGGGCCACCGTCGTCGCCCGTGGAACCATGGCCACCGCAAGCGACGAGCGCGATCGCGAGGATGGTGCTGATCGAAGTCACGCGCATGACCACACGGTACCAGGTAACGTAGGGCGCCCGGATGAGATCGCGGTGGGAGCGGTACTGGTTTGCCGACGGTGGGCGACTTGCCTCGGCCGTGGTCAGGATCACGATCGCCTCCGCGGTCCTGCTCACGCTCGTCCGGCTCGCGAACCCGGTCTCGACCGGGGATATCCCGGGCGAGCACACCTTGTACCGCCCGGTCGGGATCTGGATGCTGCTCGGCCACACGCCGCCACCGGCGATCCTCGTCGGGGCATTGTGGATCGTCGCGTGGACCTCGACCGTGGCGATGCTCGTCGGGCTCGCGAGCCGCGCGGCGACGGCGGCGAGCTTCGTCTCCGGGGTCGCGCTCGCGTCGCTGGCGTTCGCGTCGAGCGCGCGGTGGTCGCACCAGTACAACGTCGTGTTCATCGCCCAGCTCGCGTTCCTCGGCGCGCGCGGCGGCGACGCGCTGTCGATCGACGCGTGGTTGCGTCACCTGCGCGGGTTGCCGGCGATCGATCGCGCGCGTGCCTACCAGTGGTCGCTGCGCCTCGTGCAGCTCGCGGTCGCGCTGATGTTCGTGTGCGCCGCGTTCCACAAGATCCTCCACGGTCACTTCACGCTGCGCTGGGCGCTCAGCGACAACCTGCGCCACCAGCTGCTGGTGCGCTTCGACCTCGCCGGCTTGCCACGGTCGCCGGTCGCGGACTGGCTGATCGACGATCCGTGGCGCTATCGCACGGCCGCGCTCCTCAACCTCGTGTCGCAGACGATGCCGATCTTCGCGTGCGTGTTCGTGCGCCATCCGATCATCCGCGCGGCGTGCGGCGCGTTCTTCGTCGTCGAGACGATCGCGCTCGGGTTCGTGGTCGACCTGTGGAACCTGCACTGGCTGCCGCTGTACGCCGTGTTCGTCGACTGGGATCGGGTGTTCCGCCGCAAGGAAGTCCGCGACGAGCCACCGCCGACGTGGCGACCGCCGCGCGCCGCGCGCGTGTTCGTGATCGCGTTCGTCGTCTACGACCTGCTCGTCTGCCTCGTCCCGGGCCTCGATCAGCTGCTCGACACCTATCCGTTCTCGGCGTTCCCGATGTTCGCGACCGTGCTCGCGAACCCGCCGTACGACGAGCACCAGCCGTTCACGCTGACCGGCGATCACTACGAGGTCATCTCGGAGCCGCCGATCGACGTCAGCGCCCAGCGCTGGTTCGATCACGCGAACCGCGGCGTCCACGCGCTCCTCGATCCCGACCAGCTCCACGCGCGGCTCGCGGCGATCCTCGCCCACGCGCAGCGACGCTATCCGGCATTCCATATCACGAGC